>OJOI01000780.1_pt1 | contig 20063 bp, 8 predicted proteins | sample 1598061 | NCBI WGS metagenome assembly OJOI01 (sample SAMN01915224, study PRJEB22387) | human gut metagenome | isolation source: stool | host: Homo sapiens | place: USA
CACATACGGATATGGAGTAACAAATCCCATCTTAATGCCTTCCCATTGCTTCGGGTTTGTGAACGGATACTCCGGATCTTTCCTGTCAAACAAAGCTCCCGGATCCCACACGAAAGGTACCATACCATACTTCTTCATACGTGTCACCACATACTCATGATAGTACACATACGATTCATCACAAATCCGCTGAAGTGTAGGCGAGTAAGACAAGTCCTTCTGCCCTGCACAGTATTCTCCAACAATCACCGGAATTCCATTGTCCACGAACTTCGCCTTCATCTGTGGAAAGAGGTTGTCCACATACTCTTCATTGTGAGGCGAATTTCGGTCAATGCCGTTTATCGGTTCCTGCATATAGTCTTTTCCCCAAAAATAAGCGGCATGCCCCCACGAAGCATCTTCATCCCCCAAAATACAATACGTACTTGGCTCATAGTAATGGACCTCCACCGCCATCCGGTCGGCCACATAATCCACCGGCATCTTCATCATCGACAACGACAACCCAAAATTCGTATTGGGTGCCTGCACTACCAATACACGATGGGCATTTTTTCCGCCCGTTCCGCGTACCGCATTGACAAATGCCTGCTCATAGCGGCACAGTGCCTCACACGCTTCGGTAGTTTCAGCTGCAGGTTCGTTCACGGCGCCGAATATCAACCTCTCGTCATAGTCTCTGAAATTTTCGGCAATCTGTGTCCACACCTTAAACACGATGGGTTCGTACTTCGCCACCGAATCCTTCATACAAGCTCTGTCCCAGTCACAATTATGGGTATTCAGCAACACTTTCAGGTCCGGATATTTCATACAGTAGTCTACCACTTCCTTCATACGCGTGAACCAATCCGGGTGAATCTTGTAATCCACAGAAGCAGGTTTTTTCATATCGGTAAAATAGACATCCCATTTACAAGGAATACGAATACCACGGAATCCCAATTCATACACATGATCAATAAGCTCCTGGGTAGTGGCAGGATTTCCCCACGCCTCTTCCATCGACTCACCATTACCAAGAATACTCGAATCCCAACTGTTCCATGCCTCCATGGTATTCCCCAGGTTCCATCCGTTAGGTATGCTGTATATCAGGTCGAACATTCCTGTTTCCATTCCCGTTTGATCCGGCTCTACATACTTCGTTCCAGGCTGGAGTACGGAAACGTCTATCTTATCAAATCCCGACCTTAGGTAGAACGTAGCATAACGCGGCCCCTCCCCTTCATTTTTGAGGGCGTTAATCGTTATTTCACACGGTTCGTTCGGATTACCTGAGTTCGCACTCAGCGTAAACCAGTTCGACTCTCCGTACATGTTCCAGTAATATCCGGAAGAGACGGTGATAGTGGCCGCCCCCCCGTCTTTCCCAATTATGACTGCTTTGGATGATACGGTAAGTCCTACGCTTCCGTCTTCATTGACGGTGAAAGTCTCCTTTTCCTCATCCTTGCAAGCTGCCGCTATAACCGTCAGCAGGCACAGCAACAGATTTATCGTTTTTATTCCAAACCATTTCATAGTCTTGTTTTTATCTGTTTTATTATTCCTTTACATAAATTCTCACGTTATCGATATAGAACTGCACGTGCTCCGTTTCATCACCGCTGATTGACTCTGGATGGAAAACTACAGTAGCCCCGTCTTCCAGCATCTCCAGCCATTCGCCGTAGGTCGTCACATCCTTTACAAAGGACTGGACAGGGATGGAATAAGTCGCCCATTCATTCTCAAGCATTTCTCCCGTATATAAGCTGGCAGGATGCGGATAATCGATTTTCTCACTTGGCCAGAACTGAAATTTAAAGTGGACATTCACAAAATCTTTTACATAATAGCCTTCATATCTCACTTCCAGTTTCGAAATATCAGTACCGTCAGGAATATCGGAAGGCATGACCAAGTTATTGAATGCCAACCTTCCCGCGTTCCACCAATACGGTTCATTCATATTAAAATCCGCATCTATACCCAAACATTTTCCGGTAGTCACATAAGGAGGAGTGGACAATTCACCTTCCACTGGGATGGCACCGCCCCAGTCCTGACCGCCTTTACCGTCCATATCGGCTATCACACGATTGACATTGTAGAATGGAATCGCGTCGCTTCCGGCACTGGTCCGAACTGTCAGTGTACCGCCATATTCCGGTGCTTCAGGCATCTCAAATTCCAGATGGCTGCCGTCAGCAGAAACCTTGATATCTGATACGGGTATTACCACTTCGTTATTTCCTATACCTATGTTATATACACCCACAAAACCTTCTCCGTCAATTTTCACGGTAGAACCGACAACCGGCATATCTGAATTGATTTTCTCAATTTTCGGGACCATCGCATTCTGATACAGCACGATGGAAGCCTGCCCAGTGTACGTTCGGACTACAACCCATCCTTCATCCATCAAAGTTGCAGGTAAAGTGACATACAATTCGGTTGCTTCATTTTCCACACGGTATTCCAATTCCGTCTTTTCTACTGGCGTCACCGCGATTCTGGACTTGCCTTGCTGAGATTCTTCATCGGCAATTTCCCACCATTCCTTGCCATCTGCATAGCCTCCGGTACTGCTCGGATCCACATTGGTATAATACACTTGCTCCACATCGATAAAGTTTGTACCCTTCAGGAGAATCTCCTGTCCCGGTTTCAAAGGGAATTCAGCCTCCATTGCAGAAATAGAGCAGGCCCCTGCATTAATATGGAAAGGATAAACTGCCACTCCCTCCCGGGTAACCACCCGAATCTCGTCCTTCAGTGACGGATCTGTTCCCGTAAACTTTATCTCGGAAGGCACAGTGAGCAATATGTTGTTATCCGTCACAAATGTTCCTTGAAAAGCTACCTTCTGGTCGTTGATGTAAATTTCATAAGTGGAGCCCAGATTACGTCCCATCAGGACAATGTTCGTACCGGGAACACACTTCGTAAAAGTACTGTCGGCAAGAGCCGGGTCAATCACACGCACACCCGTAATGACGGGCATCTTGTCGGCTGCATTTTCCTTCGAGCAGGAAGCCAGAAAGCCGACTGCCATCAGACAAACGCAACCAATGATATAAATTATGTTTCTCATATTACCGTAAAATTATTCATTAAACTCGTAGTCCACAGGCGGCTCATTAAGCAGTGGGTTCTGTATCACGTCACTTTCCGGATAAGGCAGGAAAATGTTATCTGCCGTTACATTTATCGCATACGAAGGTTCCTTGTTTCCCCACTCGTATTCTTGCTTATTGACATCATTTTCAGCATAAAAATGCAACGACCTGTCATTTCCCTTCGCTTTGACATGAGAGGCTCTCCATCCACGATGCTGGTCATTGAAATATTTCAGCATCTTTTCCGGCTTCCAACTGTACCAGCTTACCATGTCATACCAGTTACAATATTCCATGGCAAACTCTACCCTCCGCTCCCGGATGATGTCATCCAGCGTGATGCTTGACTTTACCGGCATCTTCGCACGAGTACGCACCTTGTTGAAAAACTCCAATCCTTCTCCGCTACCCAGACTCTCCTGATTACCCAGACAGGCTTCCGCCAAAGTAAGATAGACATCAGCAAGACGAAGGATATAAGTATTAATCGGACAATTCATTGACTCGATATGAATACCACCGTTATCCTCACTTCCACCAATGACTCCTTTTTTTATCGGTGCTGAAGTTCCTTCGTAACGATACCCCCCATCACCTTTACATATATAATCGTAATAAGCTCCTTCGGTAAAGAAAGTGGCATCACGCCGGATAGTATCACCAGACTCATACTGTTTCAGCATATCAGGAGAAGCACTCAAACCACCTCCCCATACGTTCACCCCACCTGTCACATCCGGACTGAAAGCAAGGTCGGCAAGAAGCGTGTTGCACACACCCCATTGGCCGTTTTCCACCCACCGCATGGCCAGCAGCGACTCACGGTTGTTATTTCCCGAATACTTAAACAAGTCTGCATAATTTTCCAGCAGTTCGATGCCCGAGTTACGGCATACGTCCAGTGCATATTCTTTGGCCTTTTCCAAATCGGCGGCATCACGGTCTGCCCCGTTCTTTTCCCAACCAGACCGACACAGATACACCTTTGCCAGCATACCCTTTGCCGCCCAACTGGAAGCCTTTCCGGTTACCGGAGTTACAGGCAGGTGCTTTGCCGCATAAGTCAGGTCGTTAATAATGAAACGGAACGCATCCGTTGCCTTATTTAACGGACGGACCGGATTGTCCACAATGTCTTCATTGTTCTCGAATAAGATGACATTGCTCCACAGACGCACCATATAAAAATAAGCCGTAGCCCGCATCAGGCGCGCTTCGGAAATGGTACGTTCCTTCGCTTCCTCCGTCACGTCAGGTCCACTTTTCGTTTCCACGGCACTGATTACTGAATTCGCCATGGTGACAACTGAATAAAAAGACTTCCACGTATCGGAAAGGTTGTTACTCAACGCTGTCACCTGAAATGTCGTAAAATCCGCATTCATCCAAGGATTATAGGCATCGTTTGCCATCAGTGAACCTACAGCCACAGCCGGACGTTTGTTATAGTCAAACCAGGCACGATTGTACAAAGGTTCCGTGGCTGCATCCAATGCCGCATCCGACATATAATAAGTTTCTTCCACATACTGACCTTCTGGAATCCGCTCCAGAAAATCAGCACTGCAAGCGGTCAGTCCCCACGAGGAAACTGCCATACCGATATATTTTAAAAACTTTTTCATCTCTGAAACAATTAAACAGATTAAAAATCAAGGTTCAATCCGAATGTACAGGTCCGTTGGGTCGGATAACGGGCATTGTCAATACCTCTTAACAATACATTCTGGTTCTGTGCTCCAACTTCTGGATCGTACCCTTTATATCCGGTTATCGTAAAAGCATTCTGTACATTTACATACACACGTAGCATATCTATTCCCAATTTAGATATAAGTTTCTTTGGAAAAGTATAACCCAGTGAAATGTTCTTCACGCGCAGATAGGAAGCATCCTCAATATACGCGTCGCTCAAGCGGTCGTTGGTATTCGTGTCAAGTTCCGTCACACGATGGGTAGTTGGATTTGAATTAATGACATACACATTGCTGATGTTGCGGTCACTGCCGTCAGGATCTATCATACCCACCTGGGCAAAGCCAAGCGCATCGGTTAAGGCACCCGAATAGCCCGGATTCAGGTAGTCGCGGCGAAGACAGTTGTACACCTTGTTCCCATAAGACCCATTCAGGAAAATATTCAAGTCAAAATTCTTATAAGTAAAGGTATTGTTGATACCAAACGTGAATTTCGGTTCAGGATTTCCAATGAACACACGATCTTTCTCGTCAATCACTCCATCATCGTTTGAATCCTGCCAAATGTAATCGCCCACCCAAATCTGGTCTTTGTCTATTTTCGTGTCTTTAGGCAAGGCAACAAGCTTGGGATTACCCTGATTATCATAAAATGGGAAACCATTTTCATCCTTCTGGTAGAAATCCGCTTCTGACATGAATATTCCCACTTTCTTGTAACCATAGAACTGGCCTACGGGTTCTCCCACCATTGTATATGTATAGGTTTCTCCATCCGTCACCCCCTGTAGTCCAGCTGTTTCGGTGTAAAGCTTTGTCACTTTATTACGGTTTAATGAGAAAGTGATTCCTGTCTGCCAAGAGAAATTCTTGTTCGATATGTTGACGGTGTTCAAGGTAATCTCAAAACCTTTGTTCTCCATGGCACCCGCATTGACGTATGGCGATGAAATGACACCGTTTACATAAGACGGAAGAGATGCCTGCATAATCAGGTTATCGGTACGTTTCAAATAAGCATCTAGAATCAGCTCTATCCTGTTGCTGAACAAGGTCAAATCCAGTCCAACATTAAAAGCTTCCGTCTCCTCCCATTTCAAGTCTTCGTTCGGATAGTTGCCCGCATAAAACCCGGTTCCTCTAACGGAAGTAGCTGTGCTCATCTTTGTTCCGTACGCGTATGAGCCGGCATTCTGGTTACCAACCAATCCCCATCCGGCGCGAAGCTTCAAACCACTCAGATTCTCAAAACCTTTCAAAAATTTCTCACTGCTGATTTTCCAAGCTAACGCCACTGAAGGGAAAACTCCCCAACGGTTGTTCCGCCCCAAGTTACTGGAGCCATCCGCACGGACTGTGGCAGTAAGTAAATAGCGGTCATCAAAAGAATAATTCAGACGTCCGTAATAAGACTCCATTGCCCAGCTTCCACGGCTGCTGCTGTTCTGTGCGGAATTCGCGTCTCCGGCATCCAATTCATGAATGGTATTGAACAAATATCCGGTTCTGCTGCCAGACAATGATTCCCAACCACTTTCCTGCGCCTCGTGTCCGGCCATGGCTCCCACCGTATGCTTGCCAAAAGTTTCATTGTAGTTCAGGTAAGTTTTGAAAGTGGTGCTGAAACCGTTTCCCGCGCTACGTGAGCCATACGACTGCTGCGTATAAGTGTCATAATCGTACGATGGAGTAAACGAATAGGAATTTTTATAATAAAAGCTTCCACCGTATTCCAACCGGAAACTCAACCCTTTCCATATTTTAAACTCAGCAAACATATTGGCATAAATGTCTAGCTTCTTATTGTAGTTTTCACGTTGTAGTGCCTGTTCAATCGGGTTCGGATAGTAAGTACCATACATGTTAGGAGCCTGTGTACCAAAACTACCGTCAGGATTGCGTGCAGGAGTCTCAGGCGTCTGTTTAATGGCTGTTTCGATTATACCGTTGCCATCAATCGTATTATTCTGTTTGGAGTAAGCCACCGAAGCGTTTACACCCATCGTCAACCATTTGGTTAAATTATTATCCAAATTTGTACGGAAAGTGAGGCGGTCGAAACCCGAACCGATAGCAATACCATCCTGCGACAAATATGCCCCCGACAGCATGTAGCGGAATTTATCGCTACCTCCCGACAGACTGAGCTGATGGCTCTGCATGGGAGCGGTACGGAACAATTCTCCCTGCCAGTCCGTTCCTTCTCCCAGTATGGATACGTCCTCAAAGAAAGAATTTGTACCGTATGCAGATGAAATCTCAGACAGCATGTTACGGTATTGTGCAAATTCACGCAAGTTCATCACATCCAGTTTCGTAGGCAGCTGCTGCAAGGCATAATATCCCTGATAGGAGAACTTGTTTTTTCCTTTTTCGCCCCGCTTAGTCGTAATCAATACAACACCGTTGCTGGCACGTGAACCATAGATGGCACTTGCCGAAGCATCCTTCAATACTTCCATAGACACAATGTCCGCTGGATTGATGTTTGACAAGGCACTCGAATTGTTGCCTGTAGAACCGGATACCGGTATTCCATCTATCACATACAGCGGTTCGTTGCCGCTCAAAGAGTTTGTTCCACGGATAGAGACGGAGATACCTCCACCGGGAGCACCGGAGTTCTGGGTTACAGCCACACCTGCCGCACGCCCCTGCAACACCTGATCCAAGGAGGTCGCAACAGTTTTATTGATTACATCAGCTGACACCGAAGTCACAGCACCTGTGAGATCACTCCTTTTCATCGTACCATAACCGATAACGACGACTTCGTCCAACATTTCACTGTCTTCTTTAAGAGATACATTGATTACGGAACTGATAGCTTTTACTGTTTCGGTCACGAAACCGATGAAACTGAATTCCAATTTCACACCTTTCCGGACTTGAAGTGAAAATTTACCATCCATATCGGAGATAGTTCCATTCGTCGTTCCCTTTTCCTTGATGTTGACCCCAATCAATGGTTCGCCATCAGTCTCACTGACCACCGTACCGGTCACAGTCAGATGTTCTTGCGCATCTGCTCTTCCAATGCCCAATAAAAAGGACATCAGCATAAAGACCAGCCACGCTCTTGTGCGATTTACTTTTTGGTTTTTCATAATTACAAATTATCTTTTATAAATGTAGATTTCTAAGGTTTTAGTATAGCAGCCCATCCTCCACCGGGTTGCATGTGAATCTGTAACCGGTCGGATGAACGGAGGTTCCGTGTCGTATAGACATAATCAGTCGCGTCAAAATCGGCATTCACTCCATCTGAAAAGATTTGTGCATGATAATTTCCTTCAGGCAAGAAACCCAGATTAATGTTTACTGAACGGGAACTCCAGTCAGTTATTCCCCCGATGTACCAGGTATCACCTTTTCGCTTAGCCACTACAATATGATTACCCACTTCAGCATCCAATACAACCGTTTCATCAAAGACTGTAGGAATTTGCTTAAGAAATGCCAATGTTTCTTCTTCTTCCTGATAAACAGTAGGAGAATCTGCCAGCATTTGCAGGGGAGACTCAAACAAAGTATATAAAGCCACCTGATGAGCCCGCGTACCATATACACGTGGCTGGTCATTGACCGGAGAGAAACATGCCCTGTTTACATTACGCATTCCACCCGGCGTATAATCCATGGGACCTGCTTGCATACGTATAAAAGGCAACATACATTCGTAATCAGGGACATCGTTTCGGGATATCCAACGATAGTTTTCCAATCCTTTTACTCCCTCAAAACTTAATATATTCGGATAAGTCCGTTGCATACCGTTCGCCTTCATTCCATGGTAACTTAAAATTAAATGGTAGTTGGCTGCCCGTTCTGCAATTTTGTACATATCTTTCACCATCCGGTGGTCATCACTGTCAAAGAAATCAATCTTGAACCCTTTAATCCCCATCTTGGAATACCGCTCAAAAGCTTGATCCATTTCACGAATCATATTCTTCCAGCTTGCCCATAACACCAATCCTACGTTTTTAGACTGAGCATATTCAGCCAATTCCGTCAAATTGATTTCGGGATTAATTTCCAGCATGGTGTCGGAGAGGCTCCAGCCTTCATCAATAAGCATATATTCCAACTGATGTGCAGCAGCGAAATCAATATAATATTTATAGGTTTCTGTATTTAGCCCACGTTTGAAAGGCACACCTTTCAAGTTACAGCTGTTCCACCATTCCCACGTGGTTTTTCCCGGTTTAATCCAAGAAACATCATCCAGCCTGCAGGGTGAAGATAATCGGTACATCATATCTGTATTCGCCAGTTCTTTATCATCGCGGCTGAGCACAAGTGCTTTCCAAGGAAGTTCGCACTTTCCTTCGAGCACAGCAATGTATTCGGCTCGCTTGGTCGGTATGAAGTTCAACTCATTGAATCCTCCGATTTTTCCTTCCAACACACACGGTGCGTACGCGGGAAGCAAAGAATGTGATTTGGTTCCTTTCTTGAGGAACATACCAGCGAAGTCTTCAATATCTGCATCCATCAGCAACACCTTATAACCATCTTGCAGTTCAAGAAGAAAGGGAGTTATTGCCAAAGAATCCGCATACATCCCTGAAAGAGTAGAACGGTTATAATAAGACTCAAATGAGAACATATACGGATCATTCCCCCGGTTATCATTAATATAAGGTATATAAGCCTCACAATCCATAGGGAATATGAATTCGGACAAGTCATTCATCACAGCAACCGGTTTTTTATAATCTACTACAAAACGGCAGGCTACACCATCATTGTAAGCCCGGAATTCGGCAAAGCCGTTCTTGCCGCATGGGATAATTAACTGGTTATAGCGGTCAACAACCGCGGACTTCCTGTAGAAAGGAGTATCGAACGTTTCATCAACAAACTGGCGCTTCACTTTTGATGCGCAGTCATCTCCCAATACTCTCCCGTCTTCCAGTTGAAAGCCCAAACGAGATGGAGCTAATATAACCTTATTATCCATCTTGACACTCCATTGTAATTGAGTATCCGCATCAATGCAAATCTCTATCCGTTTATCCGGTGAAGATAACGTATGTTGATTTTCAGCAAATGTGCTTAACGACATTGACACCGTAATTAATAAAACTACATCTTTTCTTTTCATGGCCTATTCATGTATCTGTTGTCCTTTTAATTTTTCACTGGCAAAAATAAGAATTCGCCTTTATACGAGTGGGCTCATTTGTTTCAAAAAGCGGCCTAAAGGAATAGAATTGGGGAACTGGCACATTTAATACCCCGTCATGCTCCATCTGAGCAGACCTGCAAAGTGGCTAAAATCATTCAAAATACATGCTTATTTGTTCCATATCTATACATCCTAATCAAAGAAATGTTTTCTTTGTACTTATTAAATCAGACATTTTTATTTTTGACAATGAAAACCTTCCGTTACTACATTTTATGCAGTTTATTGCTCTTTACCTGTTTTTGGGGAAGACAAGCATGGTGCAACACATTTAAAGCGTCACAATCAAACTACATGTTCAGACATCTCACCAGTTCAGACGGTCTTTCTTGCAATCACGTAGAATGCATCCTGAAAGACAGTCGCGGATATATGTGGTTCGGGACAGAATACGGGTTGAACCGGTTTGACGGTTATCGTTTCAAATACTTCTTCAAAAAAGACATTCCTTACTCCAGCGATAACATATCCTCTTTACAAGAAGACTCATGGGGGAATATATGGATTTACATGGGAGTATTCACGGTTTACGATTGGAAAACCGACTCGTTCCTTGAAGGGAAACAGGTCTTAAACACAATGGGTATAGAATGCAAAAATATACGGCATGTATTTGTCGACAATCAGAAATGTTTATGGGTTGAAGCGGACAACAAACTTTATGCTTTCGAACACGACAAATCATTCAAGGCCTATACGCTTCCTTTTACTACAGGAATCTGGGAACTGACTAAAATAGATTCCCAAGTGTATCTGAGTACTTATTTGGCTCTTTACAAACTGGACATACGCAGCGGCGTATTCACGGAACTGGTACAGCCGAATGTTTCAGGACAGGGTATTCCTGTAAGAAGATCCTTATACACTTATGCTGATAAAAGCAACGACTTGTGGCTGTATTCAAAGGAAGAAAACAACTTATGGAGGAAACGGTATTATTCAAATGCCATCGAACATATAAAACTCTCGTCATGTACAGCCAACTGCAGGATACGGGACATTATAGATGACAACAAGGGCAATATCTGGATAGCCACAGACAATCAGGGAGTGTTTATCCTTGACAAGAACAGCGGCAATTTTCATAACGAAAAGAACGACAGAATCAATCGTTCATCACTGAGCAGCAGCAATATAAACGACTTGTATGTTGATTCAGACGGCATTGTGTGGATTGCGCATTTTCGTAGCGGGGTATCTTACATGATACATAACTTACAGAATATCCATAAAGCAGATTTAAGGATAGAATGCAGCGTAGCGAAAATAATTGAAGACAGCCAATCAAATCTTTGGCTTGGTACTGACGGGGAAGGACTGCTCCAACAAGAAAACGACAATCTGTTTCATGCCATTGACAAAATTTCATCGAAAAACATCGTTGCCATCCATGAGGATTCCAGACAACGGATATGGGCAGGGACTTTTCTGGGAGGTCTTTTTTGCTATGACAATGGGAAAGCCGTACACTTCACTACAGAAAATGCCAACCTGCCAGAAAACAATATTTGGGACATAAAGGAAGACCGTTTCAAAAATATATGGCTGGCATTCCTTACGAAAGGCGTATGCAAGTTCAATGAAAAGACACGTGAGGTCACTCCGGCTTTCAAGCATATTCCGGGAATCGCTTCTGTCGCGCAATTGTTCTATGACGGGAAAGACACCTTGTTCGCCGCTACAAATGCGGGAATAGGAATTTTAAATGTAAAAACGGGGCAGGATACAGCGTATGTGACCAACCGGGCAGGTAGCCAGGCCTTTCGTCATCAATTTGTCCGCACAGTGTATAAAGATTCAAGGGGATGGCTATGGATGGGATTTGCCGGAGAATTGATTGTATGGAATCTGAAAACCGACCGGTTCTTCTTTATTGAAGAAAAAGACGGATTATGCAACAATTTAATCAATGGAATCACGGAAGATCAAAACCACCATATATGGGTATCTACTGCTCGGGGGGTATCAAATATCATCATCAAGGATATTGGAAAAGACGGCAAGCCTGTAATGCATATTCAAAATTACACCACAGAGGATGGGCTTTTAGACAATGATTGTGGTTATATCATGTGCCGTAAGGACGGAAACCTCATAATTTGCTCACAAAACGGATATACCGTCATGCTGCCTAACCTTATAACAGACGAAGTCATCTTCAAGAAACCGATATTTACCGATGTATGGGTTGACAGCCGACAAATTCCTTATTCACAATTGTCAGACGACGCTTTTATAGAACCTGAAATTACCGTAAGTTCCGGTTTCTTACCGCAGAACCACCTTATTCGGATTGATTTCTCCACATTGGATTTCAACAATTTACATCGACAAAAATATGCTTATCAAATTGACGGGCAAATGAATGAATGGATAGAGACAAACGACAGCTATATTCTTCTGAACCAATTGAAAAGCGGGAATTATAAACTGAAAGTAAAGGCATGCAATAACAATGGAATCTGGAGTGATGATTATTCCGCCATCCGGCTGCATATTCAGCCTCCTTTCTGGATGACCCAAACGGCTTACCAGGTTTATATTCTTCTTATCATCGCATGTCTCTATTGGAGCGGAAAGTATTTTTACAATAAACGCGAGAAGAAACTATTTTTACTGAGACAGGAACAGGAAGCCCAAAAACAAATAGAGCTGTACAATATGAAAATGTTTTTTTTAACCAATATCAGCCATGACATACGTACTCCTCTTTCATTAATTCTGTCTCCACTCGAAAGTTTATTGAAAGAAACGAGACAGATAGAATCTGTCCATCATAAAGTTGACATAGCTTATCATAATGCACACTATTTGTTGGAACTAATCAACCAGTTGCTGGATTTCAGGAAATTAGACGCTCATGCCGAAACATTGCATCCAATTTCCGGGAATATTGTGAACTTTATAAATGAAATCTGTGTCTCATTTAAGAATTATGCAGACAAGAATCAACGTAATCTCTTTTTTCACTCTGATTTGGAATATCTCAGAATAAAATTCGACAAAGAAAAAGTAAACAGAATCATGTATAATTTATTGTCGAACGCAACTAAGTTTACTGATAAGAACGGCAATATTTGGGTAGATATGTCAAGGGATGACAATAACCTGTTTATTTGTGTCAGCGATGATGGAATAGGAATAGCAGAAGAGAACAAAGAAAAAATATTCCAACCGTTCTTTCAGGTAAGGCAAAAAGACGTAAATAATGGGTCAGGAATTGGATTACACATAACGGCAGAGTATTTAAAGCTTTGTGGAGGAAGCATCACTGTAGAACATAACCATCCGAAAGGTAGCCGATTTATTTGCAGGATACCTATCATAGAAGATGAAACGGAAACACAAGAAAAAGACGAATGGGAACTATCAACACCTAATTCCACTCTTCCAAAAGTATTGCTGGTAGAGGATAACGTGGAGTTTATCAATTTCCTGTCAGAATGTCTGAGCAATAAATATTGTGTATTGAAAGCTGAAGACGGAGAAAAAGCATTGCAGATTTTAAAAGAAACAGACAATGTAGATATCATCATCAGTGACGTAATGATGCCTAAAATAGACGGCATTAAATTATGCAATATGGTGAAAACCACGCTTAAATGGTCACATATACCGGTTATCCTCCTAACAGCACGTACAGCAGAAGAACATAAACTGGCAGGTCTGGAAAACGGAGCAGACGATTATATCACAAAGCCTTTCAACATGAACATGCTGATATTGCGCATCCAGAAATTCTTAGACTGGAAAGCCAAATGCCAAAGAGACCTGGTACAAAAGATTGACATCCAGCCTAAAGACATAACCATAAGCAGCGTGGATGAACAATTCATGCAGAAAGCCATGAAACTGATGGAAGAAAATATGGATAATGCTGAATATAGCGTGGAAAACTTCAGCCAGGATATGAATGTAAGCCGAACGAATCTTTATAGAAAGATTATGGCAATAACAGGGAAGTCACCAATTGAATATATGCGAATCATCCGTTTGAAAAGAGGCAAACAGTTATTGATACATGGATATAGAATCAATGAAACTGCTTATAATGTGGGATTCAGTAATCCCAAATATTTCAGAAAATATTTCAAGGAAGAATTTGGTATCACTCCTGCTGAGTTTCTGAGAAATAACCAAGAAACAGAAACCCAACAATAAGCATTTTTCAAAAAATATATAATCGGGCAAGATTTCTTTTGTGTAGAAATCTTGCCGGATTATTGATTAATAACGATAAGCAACTCTCAGAAGGGTCTGGTTGAATCCGAATCATTCATTATAATACAAGATACAGCTATCGGTAGTACCCGATGCACGAACTGTTACCTGATTTTCCCCCAGCCGCAAGGAAACATTCTTCCAAGTGGCAACACAAACCTTATCAGGAGTACACTTCCCCATATTTTTACCATTGACAAACAAGGTTACCTCTCCACAATTGCTGAAAACTTGAATATCAGTCAGTGACCTCGTCCGGTTCTTGCATCGCTTGGATGCAATATACAGCACTTTCTCTTTCTTATTCCAGTTTGCTTTATAAAAATAAAAAGCGTCCTTCCTGATTTTCCGGTCATACGTTACCAAACCTTTGTCATTTCTACCGAAAGTTGTGCCTTCCCTACGTCCTGCTGCTGAAAAATCGAACATACACCATATAAATTTACACCATAAGAACGGACGTTCAACAAGTTGTTTCCAGTTCTCTATATGATAATAAGTCTGCCAGTTTTCAGGATGCCATTGTCCCCAAGGTTCAGGATGCACCAACGTATCCGTCTGCTGAAAAACATCCGCACCAGCCCCGTATTCACTTATACCCATACATCGCTGTGGATATGTCTGATGTTCCTTATCAATCCACTCTCCCATATCCTTACAGTCATTACCATACCATCCGAAATAACGGTTGAATGCGATTAAGTCCGGTATCCCATTCAACGGGTCTTTCTGGTTGCTGGCTCCGGTCGTAAGTCGTGAGGCATCCCATGCTTTGGCCAGACTGTCCAGTTCTTCCGCCATCGGATTCGGGTTCTCCAGCCATCCCGGGTTGATTTCATTAAAAAGCCCCCATGTCAAAATACAAGGATGATTATAATACTGGTAGATTAATTCCGCCAGCTGCTGTTTTAAATTTTCCCGATACAGAGGATGGCTCACAAACACATTCACAAAAGGAATCTCTGCCCAGGCAATCAGTCCTCTCCGATCCATCATGTCATGAAGCAATTGTGCATGAGGATAATGGGCAAGCCGGACTGCAGTACATCCCATTTCCTGTATCAAGTCCAGGTCTGATTCAAAATCATCAGGGCGAAAAGCAGAAGCTCTCTCCGCACGGTCTTCATGATAATTGGCACCTTGTACCGGATAAGGCTTCCCGTTCAGGAAAAAGCCCTTGTCAGGGTCAACCGAATAAAACCGGAAGCCGATATGTTCTTCACGACGGTCTATTTCTTTTTCTCCTTTCTTCAATACAACCACCCCTGTATATAAATAAGGGTCATTGATTCCATCCCACAAATGAGGATCATCTAGTTCCATCTTCACGATGGCTTCTTTTCCCGTTACTCCAATTTCCTTATGCAAAACCATTCTATTTTTCGCATCACGCAAAGAAAATTCAACCGAGCAGTCACTTAGAGCCATCTCGCTACCAGACAACAATGCCTTCATTTCCAGTTTTGCGTGATTTGCCGAGACTTCATAAGGAGTAAAAAAGACGCCAGACGAACCATAAAATGTCGGATCAATGCATACTTCATCTGTAAGCAAAAGTTCTACGCCCCGGTTTAATCCCCCCCAGGTATTGAAATCACCGCATATAGGAGCTATTTCCATTGTCTGGGCATTGCTTACTCTTATGTCCAGTTTCTGTTTTTTCCCTTTCCGGATAAAAGGAGTCAACTCTACAGTAAAGGAAGTGTATCCTCCTTTATGCTGAGCCACAAAATGGTTATCCAAATACACATCTGCAACTGTCTGTGCCGCCTTCACCCGCAAAAACACACGTGAAAGGTTCTCCGATGAAGGGATAGTAATAAAACGTGAATAATTTGACATTCCCCGATAATAATCCACATTTCCAAACATTGCATCTGCGGAATTCCAGGTATGCGGAAGGTCAACAGTTACCTTACCTGCAGCCTGAGATTCATATCCACGGTTAAAAAACCATCCGTGATCTAATGATTCAACTTTCATTGCAGCCACCTTTAATCCAGCCATACAACACAAAACGAGCAATACGCCCCATCTAAAATTACATCTATCCATTTTTCCCATTTCTAATTATAAAACATGATATTTTTCTATTTCCTCAATCCATAAATCAGCCATCCGTTTATGTCCAGCCGGTGTGGGATGAATTCCATCCCAAATCCAGTAAGTATCCGGCAGGTTCACACTCTCGTCCCGCAAATTATGGGACATTAATGCATAAGGAATAAATACAGCGTCATAATCAACGGCTATCTGCAGGATTATCTCTCCCAGATGGCGTATCAAACTATCCCGCAAAGCAAAATCATCTGTTTTCTTCATATTCCCCGTACAAGCAGTAAACGGTTCATCTAACACGAACCTCACCTGTGGATTATCACAGCGCAGGCTGTCGAGCAGACTCCGATACGTCCGCTCCCATGAAGTAAAATCAAAAGGTTCACGCCCCTTCTTTTTAAAATATACATTCACGTCATTCGTTCCAATCAAAACAGATACTACATCCGCATGGATAGCGATGGCATCCTCTTCCCAACGGTTTTTCAAATCATTTAAAGTGTTTCCACTGATTCCACGATTAAAGAACTGGTATTCACGTTCAGGGTAATTCCCCTGGTAATATGATGCACACAGATACATATAACCACTACCATAGATATGATTCATATCCCAATGATTGCGGACAGAAGAAGGTCGGGCACTTCCAACACTGTTCCCCCAGTTACCATCAGTAATGGAATCGCCGATAAACAATATTTTAGGTCCTGCTGCCCAGACATCAGCTCTGCCTATTAACAGAAAAAATAACCAAATTAAGATTCGCATAACAAACAATATTTTATATTAAACGTTACTCTACCCGACAAAAATAATATTTTCCTTCTACGTTAAAGTATAAGATAAGAAGGGAATAAACAGCTTGAAACAAATGAAGGCCTAAATTGAAACATTACAACTCATATAGACCACAAAAAGACCTGCAAAAATCATCTGGAGATTATATCTTTGTAATCTAACTCTATACGATTCAATAACTCTCAATTCGATATGTCATGAAAAACATTAAAACTCGACCTGACACTATTGTTTGCTTTATAAACAACTGTTTGCTTTATAAACAACACAAATGTCTACATATACACAATTCCTCGATTATGCTTAAAATCCATTCTCCACCTAAAAAAGGACAATAGCAATAATTTCTTTTTTTTAAAAAACTTATTTAAAGTCACAAAAATAATTCAAAGGAAATATAAACTTGACAAAAGTTCAAAGCATATAATAGAATCAAGTATGAAAAAATTATACATGTATATAATTGGAATATTCCTGATGCTTCCATTTATCATTTACGCACAATCAGAAAAAAGAATCAAGACAACATGTACAGAAAACATCAGTGCGGTGCATGGAATTCCTCCAGGACGCAGCGACCAAACTCTGTGGTATGATGAACCCGCCGCACAATGGGAGGAAACTCTTCCGCTAGGTAACGGCAGACTCGGCATGATGCCCGATGGAGCGATAAACAAAGAACACATCATACTGAATGAAATCAGTATGTGGAGCGGGTCAGAAGCCGATTACCTGAATCCTGATGCTTCCCGCAGCCTGCCTGAAATCCGCCGGCTGTTATTCGAAGGGAAAAACAAAGAAGCACAAGAGCTGATGTACACCAGCTTTGTACCCAGGAAATCGGAGAAGGGAAATACGTATGGAACTTTTCAGATGCTGGGTGATTTATATCTGGAACATCAGTATGGAGAACTGGAAAAAGATGTGCCAGCCAATTACCGTCGCTGGCTGGATTTGAGCAAAAGTATCGCCTTCACGACTTTCTCCCGTGGAAATGCACGTTACGTGCGAGAATATATTGTTTCACGCGACAAAGATGTCATACTGATTCATCTGAAATCAGACATTCCAGAATCCATCCACTTCACCATGAGCCTGAGCCGTCCGGAAAGAGGGAATGTACGCAAACTAGCAGAAGGGAAACTGGAACTGTACGGCAGTCTGGACAGTGGCTTCTCAAAGCCCGGAGTCCGTTATGCGGCCATAGCAGGAGTCGCATGTAAAGGCAAACAAACAAAACAGTCTACTGATGAACAATCCATCGTCGTACGAGACGCGGACGAAGCATGGATTGTAGTATCAGCGGAAACATCTTATCTCACGGGAGAAATCTACGAAACAGAAGCGGACCGCCTGCTCAATGAAGCACTCGGAAGTAATTTTTCTGAAATCCTCCCTGAAGCTGTCAGAAGTTATCAGGCACTGTTTAACCGTGCTGGAATCTGCCTACCAGAAAATGAGGCTGTTTCACACCTGACTACTGACGAAAGGATAGAAAAATTCCAGAAGCAGGACGACCCTTCACTTGCCGCACTTTACTATAATTACGGACGTTATCTGCTGATAAGCAGTACACGTCCCGGAAGTCTTCCTCCCAACCTGCAAGGACTTTGGGCGAACGCAACAGAAGCCCCTTGGAACGGCGACTACCACACGAACATTAATGTACAGATGAACCATTGGCCCGTTGAACAAGCTAATTTATCAGAACTGTATACGCCACTGATTGACTTAGTAAAACGACTTGTTGACAGTGGAAAGGAAAGCGCCAAAGCTTTCTATGGTCCGCAAGCTAAAGGCTGGGTGCTACACATGATGACTAATGTGTGGAACTATACTGTTCCTGGAGGACATCCGTCTTGGGGAGCCACAAATACCGGAGGAGCATGGCTTTGCGCACATTTATGGGAACATTATCTTTTCAACGGCGACCGGAAATATCTGGCAGACATTTATCCAATAATGAAAGGAGCTTCAGAATTCTTCTATTCTACCATGGTACGGGAGCCCAAACAAGGCTGGCTTGTCACAGCCCCGACATCTTCTCCCGAAAATGCTTTTTATTTACCAGGGAAAGACCGTACGCCCATCAGCGTATGCATGGGACCGACAATGGACATCCAACTGGTGCGCGAACTCTACACTAACGTAATAGAAGCCTCACACATACTACATACTGATACATTGTATGCTAAAGACTTAGAAAAGGCTATCAGATTATTACCTCCTCACCAGATAAACAAGGAAGGATACCTGATGGAATGGCTGGAAGATTATGAGGAGACCGACATTCACCACCGCCACGTATCTCATCTATATGGCCTGCATCCAGGAAACCAGATTTCAGTTCTTAATACACCTGATCTGGCAGAAGCATGCCGAAAGACCTTGAACCGGAGAGGTGATGGAGGAACCGGATGGAGCCGTGCATGGAAAATCAATTTTTGGGCACGACTTGGAGATGGTAACCGCGCATATAAATTGTTCCGCAGTCTGCTTTATCCGGCATATAAAGCGCAGAATCCAATACAACATAGTGGCGGCACTTTCCCAAATCTTTTCTGTTCGCACCCACCTTTTCAGATGGATGGAAACTGGGGAGGAACTTCAGGCATCGGTGAAATGCTGTTACAAAGTCAGGATGGCTTCATCCACCTGCTCCCAGCCCTACCTGAGTCGTGGCAAGACGGAAGCTTTTACGGACTGAAAGTAAGAGGAGGTGCTACAATAGACCTGGTATGGAAAAACGGGAAAGCCGTACAAGCTACCATCACAGGAGGATGGAAAAGCGATTTAAAGTTTAAATGTCCCCAGAATGCAAAGAGAGTAATCATCAACGGAAAAACTTGCGATGCAAAATCTATCATTTCATTTACAATACATCAAGGAGAGCAATTAAAATTATTTTTTGAATAACATAATATGATTTCATTCTTTTAAAATGAAATGAAAATAAATAACAACATACAAAAATTATCATAATCT
>OJOI01000809.1_pt1 | contig 19780 bp, 18 predicted proteins | sample 1598061 | NCBI WGS metagenome assembly OJOI01 (sample SAMN01915224, study PRJEB22387) | human gut metagenome | isolation source: stool | host: Homo sapiens | place: USA
GCCGAAGTGGATGTGGTGAAGGAGGCGAGTAATCTGCTCGAGGCTAAAGTAAAAAGCGGTGAACTGGTTCTCCCCAAAGGTGTTTCTTATAAGTTTGCCGGTAATTATGAACAACAGCAACGTGCTACGAACCGGTTGATGATTGTTGTTCCGTTGGCTTTGCTCATTGTCCTGCTGGTACTCTATTTCCAGTTTCGTACGGTGACGGCCTCGCTGATTCATTTTTCGGGTGTATTCGTAGCTTTCGCTGGCGGTTTTATTCTCTTGTGGCTCTATGGGCAACCGTGGTTTATGAATTTCAGCATTGCGGGTGAAAACATGCGTGACCTCTTCCAGATGCATCCCATCAACCTGAGTGTAGCGGTCTGGGTAGGGTTCATTGCTCTCTTCGGTGTGGCCACGGATGATGGAGTATTGATGGGAACGTATATTCACCATGTTTTTCTGGAACGCGATCCCCGTACGAAATATGACATCCGTGAGGCGGTAGTAGAAGCCGGGCTGAAGCGTGTCCGTCCTGCTGCAATGACAACGGCGACAACACTGATCGCTCTGCTTCCCGTACTTACATCTACCGGAAAGGGAGCGGATATCATGGTACCGATGGCTATACCCACGTTTGGAGGAATGCTGATACAATCAATGACCATGTTTGTCGTCCCGGTATTACAATGCTGGTGGCGTGAGACTGTGGAGAGGAGACGTGAGAAGAAAAACGGAAGTGAAGTTTCTGAGCCGGTTACAGGCTCTCCCGGTATCTGATCTTCAGATGGGCATCCGGCATACTCCCTGATGGCTATCCGGGACATTCCCGGATATTTGGAATGTCCCCTCTGCCGGTCGTATGGGGCTGAAACCGTACTCATCATTATAAAGAATAACAGAATCAGAATCCGACAGTCTTCGATTCGTCTATCGGATTCACATAAAAACAATCAGATATGATAAACAAGAAACATATATCTTTACTCACCTTGGCGATATTCCTTTCGCTGAGTCATTTTGCCGTTTCGGCTTCGGCGCAGCCATCCGTTGTGGAGGTGCCTTCTGTTTCGGTGCAACCCTCTGTCGACAGCTTGTCCCACTATCTGGAACAGGCGGCACGCAGTAATCCGCAAGTCAATGCCGACTTCATGCTCTATAAAGCCTCTTTGGAGAAGATCCCTCAGGCCGGTGCTTTTGCCGATCCCGAATTGGAAATCGGTTTTTTCGTTAAACCTATGGAGACGCTGATGGGAAAGCAGATAGCCGACTTTACGTTGATGCAGATGTTTCCTTGGTTCGGCACTCGCAAGGCCGCCCGCAGTGAAGCTTCTGAGATGGCACGTATGGCTTACGAACAATTTCGTGATACACGTAATAATCTCTGGTACGAGGTTAAGGCCCAGTGGTATCAGCTTAGTAGCCTCAACGAGCAATATCACATTACGGAAGCTAATATCCGTCTTCTTTATCAACTCGAGCAGTTGGCACTGAACCGCTTTTCCGCTTCGTCGGCACAGGCAGCTCCCTCGTCGACTTCTGTAACGTCAGTTGCTTCGATGCCATCTGCACTTTCTTCGGGAAGTGGCATGTCCGGTATGGGAGGAATGGGCAGCCCGGCGCCTGCGGGTACTCCAGGTGTCTCTGCCGGCAGCTCTTCCGGTAGAGGCATGTTCGGCATGGGAGGCGGATCAATGGGAAACGTTGCTGTTGGTGGTATGTCCGATGTTCTCCGCATTCAAATGGAGCGTGCCGGATTGGAGGATAACCTTGCCAGTTTACTTTCTGCCCGGCTGACCGTTCAAGCCCGGTTCAACGCCCTGCTCAACCGTCCGTCCGATGCTTCTGTCTGTGTACCCGATTCTCTGACACAACGCTTCTACCGGATAGACGGACAGCTCCTGCTCGACAGCATCTTCACCCGTAATCCCATGCTTGCCATGCTCGAGGCGGAGGGAGAAGCCTATCGTGCCAAGGCAAAGATGGACCGTCGCATGAGTTATCCTATGATCGGTATCGGTCTTCAATACTCTGTGGTCAATAAAGTGGCCGATCCGATGGGAATGCCCGATATGAACGGCAAGGACATGGTGATGCCGATGGTCAAGGTAAGTCTTCCGCTGTTCCGCCGGAAATACAATGCCCGGCAGCGGGAGAGCCATAACTACCGGATGGCAAGCGAACTGAAACGTGACAATGTGCAGAACCAGTTGCAGGCTGAATACATTAACGTTCGCCAGCAGCTCGACGATGCCGCCCGTAAGGTGTCACTTTACGAACGGCAGTATGCCCTCTCTCTTTCTACCTGGCAGTTGATGGTGCGTGAATTTACCGCCGGGCGTCAATCGCTGACCGATGTGATTCAGGTGGAGCGTCAGATGCTCGATTATAAACTGAAAAAGAGTGAGGCCGTAGCCGCTTATAATACTACGGTGGCAGCCATAGAAAAGCTGATAGCCGACTGAAAATAAATAGAACCACTAAAATAGTAATTGTATGAAAAAGATATCAGATATTCTTCGTAAGAAGCAAGTACTTTATCCCCTGATTGCCCTTGCCGGCTTTGTGCTGGGTTGGCTTTTGTTCAGCCCTTCATCTTCTCCGGAGTCTGCCGGGGGAACACATGCTGAAGCTCATAACCATGATATGCATGGAACGTCTCATGATCTGGTGCAGGACGAATCCGGTGTCTGGACCTGCTCCATGCATCCGCAGATTCGTCAGGACAAACCCGGCAAATGCCCTATCTGCGGTATGGACCTGATCCCTCTTAAGAAGAACGTTATTTCTGGAGGTGATGCTGTTTCCGATCCCGATGCCATCCGGCTCTCTGATGAGGCCATGGCTCTCGCCGATGTTCAGACTACCCGTGTCAGTCGCAGTAACCCCGTGAAGCAAGTCCGGCTGTACGGTAAGATTATTCCGGACGAACGTAGTCTGCAGTCGCAGACAGCTTATGTCGGCGGACGTATTGAACGGCTTGACATCGAGTTCACCGGCGAGACCGTACGTGCCGGGCAGACACTTGCTACTCTTTATTCGCCTGAACTTTTCACCGCCCAGCAGGAATTGCTCGAAGCGGTCCGTATGCAGCAACCCGCTCTTGTGCAGGCTGCCCGCGAGAAACTCCGCCTTTGGAACTTGACGGATGCCCAGATCGACGCTATCCAATATTCCGGCCAGGCGTCTCCTATGGTAGAGATTAAATCCAACACGAATGGGATCGTCATTGCCAAGCGGGTTAACCGGGGCGACTATGTTTCACAGGGGAGCATTCTTTTCGATATTGCCAACCTCTCCCGTGTGTGGGCCATGTTCGACGCTTTTGAGGTGGATTTACCTTTTCTTGCCAAAGGCGACCGAGTGGAGTTTACTCTTTCTGCCTTTCCCGGAAAGACGTATTCCGGGCGTATTTCATTCATCGATCCCATTCTTAATGCCACTACGCGCACGGCCCGGGTCCGCGTGGATGTAGCCAATCCCACTCTGGAGATGAAGCCCGAAATGTATGCTACTGCCCAGGTTGCTGCTCCTCTAAAGGGGTATAAAGACCGGATTGTTGTTCCGCAAACGGCTGTCCTCTGGACCGGCAAGCGTGCTGTGGTCTATGTGCGCCTGCCCGATACGGATACTCCCACCTTCCGGATGCGTGAAGTCACCCTTGGCCCCGCTCTTGGCGGAGCCTATGTGGTTCTCGACGGACTTTCCGATGGTGAGGAGATTGTGACCAACGGAGTCTTCTCCATCGATGCTAGTGCGCAACTCGAAGGCAAACGCTCAATGATGAACGAAAATGCTCCGGGAACTGCTCCCATGACCGGACACCAAGGACACAGCATGTCCGGTATGTCTGGCAGTCATGCTGTCTCTCAGGAAAGTGAACACGTACTGTTTGCCGTCCGTGGTTCTTGCGATATGTGCAAGGAACGCATCGAAACAGCCGCTAAAGGTGTTTCCGGTGTCCGGTCCGCTCTTTGGGACCGGGAGAAACAAATGATCCACTTGCAACTCGACCCGTCAGAAACATCGGCCGACGCCGTTGCCAAAGCCATTGCCGCAGCGGGCCATGATACGGATAAGTACAAGGCTGTCAAAGCGGTTTACGATGCTCTGCCCGGCTGCTGCAAATATCGGGATGAGTAACGCTGTCACAGCGTAGGATAGAAGATAGGGGGATGTGTCAAAATTCACCACAGAGCAACACTGAGTTCTGCAGAGCGAACTTAATCTATTGATAACTAATGATGTTTATCTGTGTCAATCGGTGCAATCAGTGGTGAGCAGGAGTCTTGACACATCCTCTTTTTAGCGGCCTGCTCCTCATCCGGAAAGTAGAGGACCGTTACCGAACCTTTTCTTTTCCCGATTGTTGTACTTCAACAAACATCTTTCGGATGTGTACTATGCAATTGGATAGACAATGGACTTATAAAATAGATTTAACTGTAAAACAACTCAGGACCATCTAAGTATTCATAATCATTACAGAATGGCTAAAAAACATCGTAAAGAGAGCCTTGATGCCCTTTTCAGGGAAAAGGTATTGCTGGAAATGCTGAAAATAGCAGGAGTTGGTATGTGGACATACAGTACCGAAACGGGAAGATTACGTTACATTGGATTCGCCGATACCATCCATCGGCACGACGAATTGCAGTATGTCGATCCAGCGGATTATCTGAAATTGATGAACGGTGAAGATCTGCAGACCGTCACTCAATTTATGGCCGACATTCATGCCGGGCGTCCTCCCCAGGAAGGAATCCGTTATAAGATTCATGGTAACGGAGAGGACTTTTATCTTGAAAATCATGTTGTGACCTGCCAACCGCTGGGCAATGGATTCTATTATCTGAAAGGATACGTCAAGAATATAACCGCACAGGTGATGGAAGCCAACCGTCTGTGTATAGAGAAGGAGCGCACCGAACAGGCGGACCGGTTACGCTCAGCCTTTTTTGCCCACGTCAGCAGGGAGCTGCGGGGACCTCTCAACCGAATAGAGGAACTTGCGTCGCAGATGGTACATGCCGAAAGTGTAGAGGAGCGGGAAGAGTGTTTCCACCGGATACAGGAGAACAGGCGGATGGCGATGAAAATAGCAGATGCCCTGCATGCGGTGTCGCAACTTCCGGTCAGCACATACGAGCCTTACCACTCACCCATGCAGCTCTGCCTGATATACCGTGACTTGTTGATGGAGAACGGCTACAGCCATAATCCGGAAGACGGAGAGCAGGAGGAGAATGCAAACTTCCTGTCGTTACTCTTTTCCTGATCAGAGACTGATCGTATAAATTACCCCAGGTTGGAAATTACCCGAAGTGGGTTTCACCAGATATGTCCTTTTCAACAGCGAAAGCAGCAGAACGACTTCTACCTTATAACTTGCTACTCCGGCAGGAACCATTACGGTATTGGTAACCGAACCTAGAAGGGGAACGGTCAATGTGATATCCGTCGTGGAACTGTCGTAGGTGACATTTCCGTTGCCAATGTCGAGCGTACCTTTATTGTACACACCCAGCAGCTTGATGCTGGACAGTGCGCCCAATAGAGAAGTGTTCAGTTGGAGTTGGGTCAACACATGGTTGAATGTCAGGCTGACAGGCATGGTGCTGGTACTTCCTGTGGGAGTGCCTGCGGCATACATGATGTCTTCTGCTCCCGTCAGCGTGAAATGATAGGCAGGGGCGACACCGTTGCCCGGAGCCGTGATGTAATTGCTGCCGCTTGTGGCTGTCGTGCGCGGATAATAACTGTAGAAAATGACCCGTTTCCCTCCCAATGGATAATAGAGTTTGGGGTTGAAAGAGAGTTGGCTGCCGCTGATGCCGCTCGGTACCAGATTCAGGGCGAAAGGAGTGGATGTCCAGGGATATTGCCCGGCTATGCTCCCTTCGCTGACTGCGTAAATGCCGACATTCGACAGATTGCTTGCATCGATCGTTGTGACAGGTGCCCGCGTGGAGAGTTTTCCTTCTGCAATCGCCATCCGTATGGGTACAGGTTCTTCGGGTGGGAGGCAGTCGTCGCCCACACCATAGCTGCATCCTTGCGAGAGCAGCATCCAGCCCAATAAGATGAGGATAGTCCGTTTCATCGCCCCTTTCTTTCTTGATGTGACAGATTGCGCGGATATCGCTGTCGCCATCTCCTGCACAACCTGCGTGTTATGAGAACGTTTATTGTAATGTGGACGATCCGGTCCCTCCTGTCTGCCAGGCTGTCACACTGATAGAGGACGTGATTTCCTTCGGCGTAAAGGTAAGGGTGATTAAATGTGATTTTCCGACTTCGGTAGTGACCGAGATGGTAGATTCGGGATAAGTCACTCCGTCACTTGTGGTGACTGCCACCGTGAGGGCTTCGCCGCTTTTCACCATCGGATAGTTGTTGATTGTACTTCCGGCCGTTAGGATGGGGAATGTACCCGAAAGGGTAAGGTCTTTGGTGGTATACGTCAGGCTGGATGTATTCAGGTCCAGTGTGGCAGGTGTCTTTTGTTGCTTGATGACAAGACTGGTCACGTTGACACCCGATGCCGGATATCCTGCACCGGCCACAAGTTTGAATTGCAATTGCGTCAGCAGATGGTTGAAGACAAACGACAGTGCTCCTGCAGTCGCTTTCGTCCCTGAGGCTTGAGCGGTGAGCATCACGTCTTCTGTCCCATCGCCAGCCAGCGTAACTGTTTTGCCGGAAAGTGTCCCTGCCGGGTAGTAACCTCTGATATAGATGGGAGAATTATCCACCGGATAATACCGTGCCGGGCTGAAAGAGAGTGCGGCTGTCGGTGTGGGCGATGCCACAAACGTCACGGTGGAACTCCATGCATTCGTCGTATAGTCTCCGGTGGTGGCGGAGGCCACAAACGGAGCCGTTATATTGTCATTGGTCGATACCGGGCTGCGGGTTGCCACTCCCTGGATACCGGCACTTAATTTGATTTCCGTCACATCTCCCGCAGGTTCGGGATTGGTAGCACAGTCATCCTCCGAAGAGCAGCCCGAAAGGCCCATCGCGCAAGCTATTACAGCAAACATTAACTTTTTCATACTTCTGTTGTTTTAGGTTATCATACATTGATTTTACTGTTTGAAAATTGAACATCTCTGATTATGCGGTAATAACAAAAGCCGTATGTGTTGGTTCTTGAATCCGGAAAAGAACTTAATTTTATTTACCGGATGCAGGCTGCTTTCATTTTATAAGCGTATTTTTGCAGGAATCAAAAGAGAGAGACATGCAGCAAATTAAAGTGATCGCATTCGATGCGGACGATACATTATGGGATAATCAGGTGTTTTACGACAAGGTTGAGAGTGAATTTTGCCATTTACTTGCCGGGTATGGAACGGCGGAAGAAATCTCGTCCCGCCTATTCGCCATAGAGATGGAGAATATGGATATCTATAAATACGGGGCTAAGCCGTTCACGCTCTCCATGGTGGAGGCTGCCGTGAAGATTAGCCGGAACCGGGTGCCTGCCGAAGTGATCGGACGCATCGTGGAGATGGGAAAAGAACTGTTGGAGATGCCTATCCGTCTGCTCGGCGGGGTGACGGAGGCGCTTGAGACACTGAAGGATGACTATAAACTGGTTGTAGCGACCAAGGGCGACCTGCTGGATCAGGAACGTAAACTGCAACGTTCGGGAATCTCCCATTATTTTGATCATACGGAGATCATGACCGACAAGGCACCGCAGGATTATCAGCGGCTGATCTCTTCACTGGACGTTGCTCCACAATCTTTTTTAATGGTGGGTAACTCGCTGAAATCGGACGTGCTTCCGGTATTGTCATTGGGTGGGCATGCCATTCATGTGCCGGCCGAAGCTATGTGGAAACACGAGGTGATCTCCGGGACGGAGCGAGAGTATTTGATGATTCATTCGTTGGCGGAATTGCCGGCAGTGCTGAGAGGATAAAGCAGAAAACGAGGTTGCACAAGAGAATGGCTTTGAAGAGTAGGCGGTGTACTTCCAAAGCAGTAACCACATTTCCAAAGTTTCCGTCAACGGAACCGTATGTTACAGATTACTCCTCTCTATCCGTGCGACACCATCTTCAATCCGATAATCGAACCGATTAACATCACTATAAAGAAGAGCCTCCAGAAGCCGGCAGGTTCTTTGAATACCAGAATACCAACAAGTACCGTACCCACGGCACCTATCCCCGTCCATACGGCATAGGCTGTGCCGATGGGAAGATTGTGTGTTGCTTTCACCAGTAACAGCATGCTGATCAGGGTTGCAATCAGGAATCCGGTAAACCATAAGTACATTTCTGTTCCGGTTGTTTCTTTCACTTTTCCCATGCAGAAAGTGAACAGTACTTCAAAGCATCCGGCAATCATTAGGATAATCCAGTTCATATCATTTATTGTTTAGGGCCGTAAAGATAGGGATAAAAGTAAAGGAGACAAATAGATCGGATAAAGGAATCCGGCATTTTCCTTTTAAACTTTCTATTTCTAAAAGATGTGCAAAGATAACGTAAGCATGCTAAAAAACAAGTAGTTGTTTTCAAAGAACAGCTTGAATAGCATGAGGAAAAGATAGGTAAAGGAAAAGCGGAAGACATCTGTTGTGAACCGGTTGCCGACTACAAAAGTCTTTTGCCTTTTCATGAAAACCCGAAAGAACATTGAAGATGTAGCTATTGGTGAACTTGAAAAGCCGTTCATTGAGGACTGTTACACATGGATGCCCGGAACAGCAGGAAATGCAAATACCACAGCCTTGGGGCGCATCAACACCCTGACATGGTTATTGTGCATCGCGCAGGAAAGGAGAGGGTTTCATAACTCACCACACAGGATTGCACAGATTTACACTAAGCGATTTTTTTTATCTGCTGATAACCAATACTGCTTATCTGTATACATCCGTGTAACCTGTGGTGAATACGAGTCTTGACACATCTCCTCATTTTGACCTTATAACAGGCAGGCGCAATAGAGATCGTTTTTATTCCTTTTTCAAGACGCTTGCCGGATTCAGGTGCATTACTTTATAAATCTTGTATGCCGTAACCAAAAAGATCAAAAGAGCCATTGTGAAGAACAACAGGACTCCCCAGCTCCAACTATATATGCTTTGCAGATTGCTTTTTTGTGCGATGCTTATCAACACCAATCGTACCAGCGGATAGATAATGACGAAGACAGAAAGATAAATAATCAAATAGATTTTGCCGAATAACAGGGCAATCACTCTCGGGGTGGCTCCGTTTATTTTTCGGATGGCCACTTCTTTTTGCCGATTTATCACATCCATGGAGATTCCGGAATAAATACTTAATATCAACAGGAGGATACTGACTATCGCCAACAACAGGGATGCTGTCTGCAAGAGTGCTACAGTTCCCATGACGGACTGTTTGGAATCACCCGTATTACGAATGTTAAGAGGCAATGTCTCGGGTACATAACGCCGGCAGATCTCCGTTATCTTTTCCAGGGCGACCGGAGTAATATCGGAATGGAGAGTTTTGAAGTAATAGGTGTAGGCTTGCGGGTTAACTAGAAAGACAGAACCGACTGAACTGCTCTGAGTATCTTCCCTGTTCAGTGCACGGTAAGTCCCGGCAATCCGGTATTCTTTGCCATCCAGCGTGACACTACCTGCTATACTATCCCTTTGCAATTGTTCTTTAAACTGTTCGCTTATATAAACAAAGCCTTGAGCATCCTTATCTACTAATTTTCCGGAGAACGGGATCTTGAAGAACTCAAAATAATGAGGCTCTGCTTGGATCATCATCACATTTCCTCTCGGCTTTCCGTCTTTCATATAGGTCATGTAAGTATAAACATCGGCATCGAAGGTATTGAAGGCGGATGTCCGATCGGTTATCTCGGACAAAGACTGGATATCCGAAAGAATGGCATCCATGTTTTTCTGCATGCATATGGTATTGACCGATATTGAAATCACCCGGTTCTCTTCTTCCGTGCTCAAAGGACGGTACATTCCTTCAAACATCTCATTGAACAAAAGCGTTATGCCGAATACACCGCCTGTGAAAAGGATGGAGATCGCCAATTGTAGAGCAATCATGAAATTGCGGAACACGTGTCGCTTCTGTCTCTGCACGACCGAATGGAGGACACTCAACCGGCGTAACCGATAGATAGGATAAAGAATGGCGAGCATGTAGATCAACAACAAAGCGAGGTATAAACCTAACTGTGAACCATACAAGTCTACCAGGGAGAATGAGATCATGTCTTCCGGACGGATGTACGTATATACCAGAGAGAGCGTGATTTCCGTCACGGCCAAGGACAGAAGGAAAGCGACAGATAGCATCCAGAAGATTTCGGCGAAAAGCAAGGCAAACAATCCTTTGATGTCCGAACCGATACATTTGCGAAGCACCAGTTCTCGTTGCCGGTTATAGAACATCTGGATAATGAATTTCAGAAAATTGATCAAACCAGACAATAAAATCAGTGAAGCTATAAACCGGGCGAGCAGAATGCTTATCGTTCTTTGAACACTGCTATTCTGTTTCGACTCCAGGGAGGCATATAAATAGATATCCTGGTCTCCATGCTTCCAGGTCAGGCCTTTTAACTGTTTATTCAGGCTTTCGGTCGTGGTTTGTCCGGTGAGACGTGATCTGATGCAGAGTGGAGTACGGGATTTTGCGGACAAGGGAAAATAACAATCGATCGTTTTCCCATGAAAATCTTTTTCTTCTGTCAAAGCAACATTGACAATTTTATACACCATAAGATCAGACGGGTTGGCAGCCTCTGTTTCCTGACGGATGACCTGGCCTATCGGATTCTCTTCTCCAAATGCTTTCCGGGCAAACGATCGGGAGACGATCACCTCGTCGGGAGCTGTTATCTCTTGATTGCCATACTTCAATTGGAGCGAATTATAGGTGAAATAATTGGATGATACATTTTGGAACGACACTAAAAACGGCAGTTCCCGTTGTTTTTTGTCGATGGCCGTAATCTCTTTTCCATTGCTATAAGAGGAAAAAGCCACAAGGGTATCTATGCCCGCTATCGGCAACTCTTTCAGATAATCAAAATCCTCCTTAAACAAATAGATATCGGCGGCTGTCTGGGAAGATGCTCCGGACAACCGGATGCTGTATTTATTATTATCGGACAGTTCTACTTTACCAGTTATGGCATCAATAAAATAATTCATCATACTGAAGCAGGTGATACCTATCGCTAAACAAATAGCCGAAATAAGACTATGAACTTTAAAGTTCATCAAATTGCGTAATGCTACTTTCAAGTAATGCTTGATCATGGTTCTATTACTGTTTTTTCTTTATGCTTGCAAGAATCATGCCATATCGCTAAATGGCTATTATATAATACAATATATTCCTGAACACTCTTTTGCTATTGTGCGGACACGCACAAAGGCAGTTCACTATCGCACAATTACATCCGGCTACCCTTGGATATTGAATCGGAGCTTCTGTAAAAAACGGTATATTCGCAATCTTATTTTGAATATAGAATCCGATAAGTTTATTAGAAGAATTCAGTGGAAGAATCCGGTAGATTGAGATGTATTTATTCCTTTCTCTATTGTTTCACTTTGTGTCGTGTAGGTGAAAAACTTTTTTCTCTCGGGCGACAAAAAGTTGTCGCCTAGAAGTAAAGATTGTGACACTTTAGTGGAAGGTTTCTCTTCATTTAAATGATGATTTGCCATGGAAGCAATATCTGTTTGTCATCGGTTAAATGTCTGTTTTTCTGTGGTGAAGCAACTGTTCTTGGGTGGTGAAGCAGCTCTTTTTCTGTGGTGAGGCAACTGCTTTTCTATGACAGATCGATTATTTTTCTTTGAAGAGGGCACTATTCCCCTTTTGTTGAAGTGATTATTTCTTTTGTTGAAGTGATTGCTCCCTTTCAGATAGTAGGTTTTTTCTCTTCGGCAGGCTGACTGCCTTCTTTGGAGCGTGCGATTTTTCCTTTGGGAGAGGTCTGCCATTCCCTTTCAACAAGGCGTTTTCTCCCCTTTGACAAAGCATTCGTTTCTCTTTTATGAAGCAATCCTTTCCCTTTACCGAAGTTGCCGGTTTCTTTATAAATGCTTGTGCTACCAGTCGTACTTTTCTATGTATTCATCATATACCGGTAGTTCTTTGATCCCTTTACTGACAAATAATTTACGGATGTATTCCTGTTCGGAAGGATCGAGCATCCGTTCTTTGCGGCGGCAACGATAATAAGTGGCCTGCTTGAAGTGTGCCAGCATTTGTCTTTTGATGCTGACTGCGTCACTGTAAGGCACATGATCCAGCAAGTGGGTGATGCCTAAGGCATACCGCACTTTCTTGTCGGGCATGAAGAAAGGGCACACGTCGTCGATGGTGGCGGCGTAAACGGGGTTGATTATTCTTATGGTCTGGCAAGCTGCCGGAATATGAGTGTACAATCGGTAGCGCAGGCACGTGGAGGCTTGCTTACATGATTTGTTGAGGCAATAGTTGAATCCGAAAGGCACTTCACTGTAATCGAAATCTGGAGTCATGTTATATGGATTGATATTAGGTTGGAAACGTTGTATTCCAACAAAGGTAGTGTTTATCCGACGAATATCATCCCGGCATGAAAGAATATTTTCATACCGGTTACAAATAAGTCCCGTTCGTTTTCAGAAGGGCAGACACCGTCCGTAGTCCTGAGCATTCTCTTTTATCGTTTCACCGATGCGCCCGTACGCAGCCAAGGGTATGTCTTTGTGTTCATAATCGGTTGAATAAAGGTATGAGGAGGTGAACGGTAACAGATGTGGAACCGACGGTTCTCTAAAGCGGGGACAGTGCTACAATATCCACCAGAGTATGAGTGCCAGTATGGCTGTCACGGTCAGGAAGATCAGCGTGGCGCGCAGATAATATTGTGTTTCCGCTTTTTCCTTTTCACGGGTGGCCTTTTCTATCTTCTCCAGCTCTTCCAGGGTTACATTCGGATTTTGAAGCGTCCCTTTCCGGTACATTTTACCTTGAAGGTCCTTCATCCGTTCCCGGCGCAGAGTAAGCAGGTCTCTGTTCTCCTTATTGCGCCTGATCATATCAAAAACGAATCCTGAGAAACTCATATACAACAGTTTTTATAAAGTGAGGGGGTATATGGGTACAAAAGTAGGAAATAATCCGGGAATCTTTCTTCGCGCGCCTGCCTTATTGCTTTTATTTCCGGTTATTTCTCCGCCCACTCCAGGATGGTGGGGCTTTTTACGTTCACTCCCAGCAGATGTGCTTTGGCCAGGATGTTCCGTGCCAACTGCGCTTTATACTCTTCGGGCGCATACCTGAAGTAGGCTTCTGCCGCGCGTACATGGGCGGCGTCATGGATGGGGAATTCTCTTAATTGGGGTATGCCGAACTCGGAGGTATCCAGTTCTTTACGTTCGCTTGCCGTCAGTTTGTCGGACGGTTTGGGGTTGAAATCGGACATGGTCATAAGAATTTGATGTTACACTTGGTGTAGTAACAAATCCGGGACGGTTATGATCGGGCGATCGTCGAATTTTTACGGTTAAATTTCCATCCGGTAGCCATTCGGGAGGGATGCCTCCTGATAAATGACTATCTTTGCGGATCTTTATTGGACTTCATGATGGACAAAACGAAAAAAGTCAGATATGTATTCTCTGTTTTCATGGTGATGCTGATGGTGGGCGCGGACAGCATCCGCGACGTCATCGCATTCCCGAAGGTAAAAGATGCTTCCTGTCTGATGACCGAGGCTCCGTCACCGGTTGACGCAGCACAGCTGGAAGAGCTTGGTCTTGAGGTTGAGCCGCAGGCTGAGGAAGAGACAACAGAAGAGTAAAGAAAATTTTGTAATTTACAGGACAGACAATTTTGCAGAAGTGCAGCGTTGTCTGTCCTTTTTTAGGTTTCACTCGATCGGTGTAAAGAAAAACTTAAGAAATTCTTCCCCGTCTTCCCCGTTGTTTTGCTGGAAAAAAGTGCTACAATATGGTTTGTAAGAAAGATACGGAAACATCCACAGCAAGTGGAACACATAGAGAAAAAGACAAGGAGGAATCACTATGTTAGTTACATTAGTCATGCTGGCAACCTGTTTTGGTCTGCTCTGCGGAATTGGAATTCTATTTGGGATCGTCGGACTTCTGCTGAAATTTGGAGGAAAAGTCCTCGGCGCATGCGCCACTATTCTTCTCCCGATCGGCGTGATCTGGCTTGGATTTAAAATCGTGTTCGCCGTCGTTCCGCTTCTGTTCAAACTGGTCTGTGCAGCGCTGATCTGTTATCTCGTATACCGCATTCTGCGGGAGATGAAACTTGTAGCATAAAAAATAAAATCTAACAGATTCGAAAGAAAACCTGCTTTCCGTCATAAACACGGAGGCAGGTTTTTAATGACAAAAACAAAAATCTATTTTCAGAAAAAGCCAGTATTTGCTAAAAAAAGAGTAAGGAAAAAGTAAGAAAACAAAAAACAAAATGTGATACGATAGAACTAACTTGGGAAAGCAGAAAATTAATTTGTAAAATAGAAAAGTGGGAGGAAGCATATGAAGAAAAAAATAATCGCGATTGTGTGCGCAGTCGCAGTGCTGGCGGCAGCCGGAGGGGGAGTGACATGGCATTTCCTTGGAAACAGTACAAAAGAGGACGATAACGTCGTCTATGTCAATACTGTAAAAGCCCTGACCAATCTGGGAACCGGAAATGGAATGGAAAACCGCTATGCCGGTGTTGTGGAGTCGGAAAATACCTGGAAGGTAGAGAAAAACAGCGAGAAAACGGTAAAGGAAGTTTATGTGGAAGTCGGTCAGGAGGTTCAGGTCGGAACACCGCTGTTCTCCTACGATACCGAGAAATTCCAGAGTGACCTCGAGCAGGCGCAGCTGGATCTGGAACGCATAAACAATGAACTTTCAAGTATGAATACCAATATCGACCAGCTTTACAAAGACAAAAAGCAGGCATCAAAAGACCAGCAGGCAAGCATCACACTGGAAATTCAGGAAGCGGAGCTGGATTTAAAGAAAAAAGAATATGAAGGAAAATCAAAACAGGCGGAGATTGATAAATTAAACGATAACATCACCAATGCGACCGTGATCAGCGAAATCGCCGGTGTTGTAAAATCAATCAACAACGGTGACAGCAGCGCCGGCGCTTACTCCAGTGACAACTCCGACAATTCCTTCCTGACCGTTCTTGCAACGGGAGATTTCCGTGTAAAAGGCCAGATCAATGAACAGAATATGAGCGACGGTTCGATTACCGAAGGAAGCCAGGTGATCGTGCATTCTCGTGTAGATGAGAATCAGACCTGGACTGGAACCGTGACAAAGATTGATCGGGAAAATGCACGGACAGGAAGCAATAACGTTTACAGCAGTTCAGGAGACAGTATGACGCAGTCAAGCAACTATCCGTTTTATGTGCAGCTCGACGGAACGAACGGCCTGATGCTCGGCCAGCACGTTTACGTAGAGCCGGATATCGGCCAGCAGGAAGTCAAAACAGGAATCTGGCTGTCCGATTACTTTATCAACGATGTCGACAGCAACCCTTACGTTTGGGCCGATGATGGAAACGGCAAACTGGAAAAACGAAGCGTAACGCTGGGAACACACGATGAAAATATGATGGAATATCAGATCACTGATGGTCTCAAAGAGGAGGATGCCATCACCTTCCCGGAGGATGGACTGGAAGAGGGCATGAAGACCGTTGTTAGTACCGATGGTTCGCTGGGACAGAGCAATCCGGCCGGCGGCGAGGATGACGGAATGGAGGATGACGGTATGCTTGACAACGACGATGGAATGGTCGACGATGGTATGACGCAGGATGAAAACGGCATGGTCGACAATACCATGGACGGCGCAGAGTACAGCGGTGAGGAAGATACAACGAACGTGATCGGCGGCGCCGACAATGGTGAGGCAGAACCGGCAGACACACAGGAAGCCGGATCAGCAGATGACGGGGAGGTGCAGCCGTGATTCTGGAATTAGAGAATATCTGTAAAGAATATATGCAGGGCAAAATCCCGGTTCCGGTTCTGAAAAACATCAACTTCTCCATGGAAGAAGGCGAGTACGTTGCGATCATGGGTCCTTCCGGTTCCGGAAAAACAACACTGATGAATATTGTCGGCTGCCTCGACCAGGCGACGAGCGGACGGCTGATCCTCGACGGACAGGACATCAGCAAATGCAGTGACAATCAGATGTCGGACATCCGCCTGCAGAAAATCGGCTTTGTCTTCCAGAACTTCCAACTCCTTGCAAGACAGAGCGCAATGGAAAATGTATGCCTGCCGTTGACGTACGCGGGCGTGCCGAAAAAAGAGAGAAGAGAGCGGGCAGCGATTGCCCTCGAGCGGGTGGGGCTCGGCGACCGTATGAGTTTCAAACCGACCCAGCTCTCCGGCGGACAGAAACAGCGTGTGGCGATTGCAAGAGCGATTGTCAACCATCCGAAAATTCTGCTGGCTGATGAGCCGACCGGAGCACTCGACTCCCATTCCGGCGAGCAGGTCATGGAGCTGTTCCAGAGCCTGAACGACGAGGGCGTCAGCATCTTGATGATTACACATGACGCGGAGATCGCATCGATGGCACAGCGCACCGTGGAGATCCGCGACGGAATGATGAAATCGAAGGAGGTGGCTGAAACATGAAAAAAGGAAAAGCAGCAAAGAAAGCCGCGATTGCAGTTGTGACCGCAGTTGCCGTGGGCGGTGTCAGTGTCGGCGGTTATTACGGCATCCGCCAGGCGCAGAAGACGACCGTAAAAGTGTATCCGGTCAGTGACTTTACGAGTGGTTACTGGGGAGACAGCATGAACATGGAAGGCCAGATCACCTCGACGGCTTCCCAGAACATCTATCTTTCCGACAGCCAGACCATTTCCCAGGTTCTCGTCAAAGAGGGCGATGTGGTAAATGCCGGAGACACGCTGATGACATACGATACCAGCATGATCAAGCTGGATCTGGAAACGCAGCAGTTACAGCTTGCACAGACAAAGCTGAAAATCCAGCAGAGTGAAAAAGAACTGGAAAAGCTGAAAAAGACAAAACCGGTATCGGATACGCCGCTGAATCCGGTGGAGCCGGATTTCCCGGATTTCCCGGATTTTCCAGATGAACCCATCGATCCGGATTTCCCGGACGAACCGATTCCGACCCCAGAACCGGAGCCGACGTACGAGGATGCTGTTCTGTACAGCAGTACGAATAAGCTTGTATTTGGTTCCAAACCATACAAAGGAGAAGGAACGCAGGAAGACCCATACACCTATCTCTGCGCACCGGGAACAGTCCTAACAGGCGGATTCCTGAATCAGATGGCAGGATACGCGGATGAAAAGGGAACGAAAAAAGAAGAGGACAGCGAAGGATACTGGTTTCGCCTGGAGATTCATGAGGAAAACAAAGCCGCAGAGGCGCTGGAAACCGTGTGGGAGCAGGATGGAACGAAGATTGCGAAAGCATACGAGACTTCGTATGAAGCAGTCCTGAGTCTGAAAGAATCCGAATCGGCGGATGCACCGGAAATAAAAATCACCACGCCGCTTGCCAACACAGAGGTGGCAGAGGGCGGCGAGCTGAAGCTGAAAATCGGAATCAATGAGAAGAAAGATACCGAAGAGAAGCCGGATGAGAAAGCCGACGATAAAACGGATGATAGAACCGAGAGTCCGTCCGAGGACGATGTGACACAGCCGGGTGAAGCCGGAAATGGAAGCGGTGAGGCAGACGATTCCACGGAAAACACCGAAACGGATGTCACTTACACATACGTCTGGAAACACAACGGAAAGACAATCGACGGAGATTTTAAGGATACTTACACAAAAGAAAACATCACAAAAGAGGATGCCGGAATCTATACAGTAGAAGTGACAGCGAAAAATGACAAGGGTACTTCCATGGCAGTCAGCACTGCAAATGTGGCGGTAAAAGAAGGAACGATTACCCCGACACCAAGTGTAACTCCGACCCCGAGCGTTACGCCGGGACCGAGTGTAACTCCAGAGCCGACCGTCAGCCCGGAACCAAGTACAACACCGATTCCGACCACAGAGCCGGTTCCAACAGAAACTCCGGTGCCGAGCGAGACCCCAGTTCCGACGGAAACGCCGACGCCGACCGAAGCCCCGGCAGAACCGGAAGCGGAACCGCAGAGCGAAGATGCGCCGGAAGCAGTGCAGACGACAGCAAAAACCGTATTCTACGGTGAAAAAGCATCGGTACAGTCCCTCTTTACATCATCCACAGGAAGCAGCGCAAATAACAATACTTCTTCCGGTGATGATACCCAGATGACCTACACAAAAGATGAATTGAAAAAAGCCATCAGCGAAAAAGAAAGCCAGATCCGTAATCTGAAGCTGGATCAGAAGGAAGAGGAACTCAAAGTCAAAAATACGCAGAAATCCCTGGATTCCCAGACCGTAAAAGCGACGATCAGCGGTGTGGTAAAGAAGGTTGGAAATGCAGAAAACCCGTCCAACGACGGAAGCGCCTTTATCCAGGTCAGTGGAAACGAAGGTCTGTACGTGCGCGGCTACTTAAGCGAGACGTATCTCGATCAGGTAAAAGTCGGCGATGAACTCAACGTGACTTCTTGGTCTTCGGGTGCTTTTGCAGCGGCAACCGTAACCGAGATTTCTCCGTACCCGACAACAAGCTACATGTCGTACAGCGAGACACCAGCCTCCTTCTATCCGTTCACAGCCGTTATCCCGGAAGGCGGAGAAGGTTTTGAAAACGGTGACTGGATCGAGATTGCAATCACTGTCGGAAACGATGTAGAAAACGGCAACGGCCTGTACGTCAGCAAAGAATTCATCCGCGAGGAAAACGGACAGAAATTCGTTTATATCCGGGATGAAAATGATAAATTAAAGAAACAGAATGTGGTAACCGGAAAACTTCTGTGGGGCAGTTATTACGAAGTGAAGAGCGGTCTTTCCGAAGAGGATTACATTGCATTTCCGTACGGCAAAACCGTGGTGGAAGGCGCAGACACGAAGGAATCCAGTTCATCGGATTATTACAACAGTTAAGGAGGCGCATTATGTTAGAAAATGTAAGACTTTCCTTTCAGGGAATCTGGTCACATAAACTGCGTTCGTTTCTGACAATGCTTGGCATTATCATCGGTATTGCAGCCATTATTGCTATTGTTTCTACCATTGAAGGAACAAATGAATTAATCAAGCAGAACATGATGGGCAATAACCGTCATACGGTAAAGGTTCAGCTGTCACAGGATGATTATACATATGAGATCAGCACATGGAATCCATCACCAGAGGGTGTACCGCTCTTTGATGAGGATACGCGTCAGGAGATTTTGCAAATTCCAAACGTGCTGCGTGCTGCATTTTATCAGGTGCGTTCCGAGTATAATAGTGTTGTTTTTTATAATAATCAGTCGTTAAGCAGCTGTACGGTGCTTGGCATTGATCAATATTATTTTGGCACAGCAGGCTATCAGATAATGCAGGGGCGTGAAATTATTCAGGAGGACAGCAAAAAAAAGCGTCAGGTGGCAGTTATCGATGAGGCAGTTTTGCGTACATTGTTTCCAGATGAAGATCCAATTGGAAAAACAATTGAGATATATGGAGAACCATTTACAGTAGTGGGTGTATGTACGCAGGTTGGCCAAAGCGAACTTGTTATTAACTCAGAGGAAGAATACTGGACATATTATCAGGGTGGTTCCTCAAGTGGTAATATCTATATTCCAAAGGGCGTATGGGGAACAATCTATAAGTTTGACGAAGCGCAGAATCTT
>OJOI01000812.1_pt1 | contig 19760 bp, 19 predicted proteins | sample 1598061 | NCBI WGS metagenome assembly OJOI01 (sample SAMN01915224, study PRJEB22387) | human gut metagenome | isolation source: stool | host: Homo sapiens | place: USA
TTGTAAAAAATAAAAAAGAACATTTGTTTGGCAACGCAATCCATGGTATAATAGAATCAGTCGATAAGATAAGGTAATTATTCAAAAAAGGGCTGGTTTTATGGAAAATATGGATCACAATGCACATTCAGTGTACTTGATGTATTATCACTTGATTATGGTGGTAAAATATCGAAGAAAAGTTATCAATGATCCAATTTCAGAAAGAGCAAAGGAAATATGGGAATATATTGCACCCCGATATGGAATTGTTTTGGAGGAATGGAATCATGATATTGACCATGTGCATGTAATGTTTCGTGCACAGCCTAAAACGGAACTCAGTAAATTTATCAATGCTTATAAAAGTGCCAGTAGCAGGCACTCCAGTAGAAGTAATCCGTCAATACATTGAAACCCATGGAGAGAAAAAGTATTGAACATAGCATATCGTTTCCGAATTTATCCGACAGAAGAACAGAAGATACTTCTGGGCAAAACATTTGGCTGTTGTCGTTTTCTGTATAATCAGATGCTCAATGATAAGATCCGGGAGTATGAAAAGACGAAGAAAATGTTAAACAATACACCGGCCATGTATAAAAAGGAATATCCATTTCTGAAAGAAGTAGATTCGCTGGCACTGGCAAATGTCCAGCTTCATCTGGAAAAGGCATATAAGAATTTTTTTCGGGATTCCAAGATTGGATTTCCAAGGTTTAAGTCAAAACATCATTCCAAAAACAGCTACAAAAATGGTATACAACAGTAATAAGACAAGAGATAATCTTTTAATTATTGGTTTTCTAATATTGAATAGCAGTGCAATTGGCAGTAAAAAGCTGCCTAAAACAAACATTTCTGTAAGCTTCAGACCTGCATATGAATACATATACAGAGGCCAAAATATCATCAACGCTCCTTGAAGAGCAAACCAAAAAGATGTAATAAGTTTAATTTTGTATTTCATTTTTTCCTTATGTATATTCCTTTAGGGTTGTTATAACGAATAGCTATAAATGTACTTGCTGGCAAATATGGGGTGGAGTCTGGTAGAAACATATTGTGCATTGTATGATTGATGTTATGGCTGCCTTTGTTTTTTTAGTTTGTCATCTTTCTTTTTGGGGGTTGATTCCCTTATAATAAAGTGGAAATGATTTTCTATCAGCAATGCAATATTTATGACCATGATAATTGTAAGTGCTAATGCAAGCGTTGGTTTGGGGCTGGCCACAAGGTTTGCTAATGTCCCAATAACTGCGAAAGCAATTGAATAGATCCACAATAAGCAAGTCATTATTTTGTTTATTATTTTATTCTTTATCATAAAAAAAACAGATGTGGGTAATATTATACAGCCCAAGAGCAGCATCTCATAGAACTTGAACCCCGTCTGATAGTATAAATAGATGGGCCAATAGAACGTAAACAAGGCTTGAAGAGCAAACCAGGAAGATGTGATTAGTTTTAAAAATTTATGTTTCATTTTTTTTGCATGTATATTCCTTTTGGATTATTATCTCGAATAGCTCTAAATGTGTTTGTGGGCATATATGGAACTGTTTCTGTAGGAGTAAAATCATCAAAATACAAAAATTCAAAAATTGTTGTATTAATCCCCCCTGCATTTAGGGCTTTTTGAACAACTTGCGCACATTGCCCTGATAGTCCTTGATGTAGAGGTACAGCTCCCCGTCCTGCATGTAGCCGCCAGCGGTGGGCATGCGCTCCAAGCGGCCGTTCTTGTAGATATAGCTGCCGCAGTAGTCGCGCCCGTCGGCAGCGTAGGTGTAGCGGCTCTCGTGCCCGTCCTTAAAGAGGGTTTCTACACCTTTGCTACCGACAAAAAACAAGAGTTAACCACACTCTTGCTTCACAGCCTCTTTTTTCAATCAACAAATTTTTCATAATCAACAAATTTTCCATTGCCAGGATATATCCCGTAATGCACAAATGCTATCGTGTCGTTGAACCATATAAAAGCCTTGCCGTGCTTAAATTTCTCTCTCTCCTTTTTTGCTAAATCATCCGACCTATATATTTTATACACAAAGTCAGTACAGCCCCATCTTCTAAACAGAATCGAGTATGACTGCTCTTCTTTTAAGAATTCTATTCCTTGAACATTTGCCGCTTGCATATAAGCATCCAGAATATGCAACTTGTTGAGAGAAATGCCGACTATGGGCTTACCTGTTGACCAAAGGGCTTCAATATCTTCTTTGTGTACCCATTTGCCACCTGTCCTTATGGATAGCTTCAATATTTTGCCATTAACTTTTTCGTAAACTAATCCCCCATCGTCTCCCACATATTTTTCAACGAGGTTAACCATACGTCTTATCTTGATTATGGTTGCGGATGTTTTCTGCCATTGCATGGGCTGTGGGTTCTCCAGTGGATGGCAAAATTAAAAGCATAAGTGGAATGACAAAAATATTGAATAAGTGGATTCCTAATATAAGTTTATTAAAGGTTATTTTAAATTGAAAAACTGATTTTATAAGAGAGATAAGCACACAAGTTGCAACAGGTATGGATATAGGAAATAGCCAAACAACGCCTACTGCAAATATGTTAAGATTACCTATTAGGGTTGCGCTATCATTGGAAACGTAAATTATGTGTACAATTAATATCGATATTGTAACCAACAATATCAGTTCAACAATGCGTATTATGTTGTAAAACAGTTGCATATATTTTTATGGTTTACCTACAACATTATATAGATAATCAGCTTGCTGTTTGCTTTTTACTGCTTCAGCTTGTTCGTGTTCAGTCCAAGGTCTCGCACTTGTGCTGAATCCATAGCTTATACCGGGAATTTCTTTCGCTATACTTTTTATCCGCTCTTTCGAAACGCCAGATTTCAATAATATTGTTGAAATGCTGGTATTACAGTTACCTTTAGTCATATCTGCCGTAGATGGAGCTAAAAAATATGTTATCCCACTATTATTACCAAAAGATTTTGCAACACCTGCGACTACATTATCGAAGTCAGACTCACTCATTCCTGAAGGAGGCGATATTTCTATGATTTTTTTTTAAATGTTCAGTATCGTTTCCATTGATAACCATTTGATCTTGACGGTACGTTGCTTGTTTCAATCTGCCAGAATAACTTCCTTTTATTCCATCATATTCAGAACCAAAAGCAAAATATTCCCTTACGTTATTATTTTTATCACGAATAACGATAAATGTATGTGTCGCTAATGGTATATCGCACCCAGGCAAAGACGTAGCATACAATTCCACCTTTCTACCATCTGGATCTCTATACCTATTGGGGTTGGCGGCGCACCAGAGGTAGGGGCTGAGGTGGGGGTATTTCTCTGCCATGGGGTCCATTGTGGGGGTGCGGCCTGTCTGTGGGGCGTACCACCGGGCTTGGCTGTCGTAGAGGTCGAGGGCGTTTTCGCGGTCGAGCTCCTTGGCACTGTATTTGTAGGGTTGGGAGCCTTCGGTGGTGGTGGCTGCCATTAAGCCCCCATAGGGGTAGTAACTGTTTAGCTCTATCGGTTGGTTACTCTGGTTGAGGACTACGCGGATGTTGCCTTGGTAGTCTTTGATGTAGAAGTAATATTCGCCGCCTAGGATGTAGCCACAGGAGCACGGCGTGTGCGCCCCAACGGTTTTAATTAGCCGTTTTTTGGTGTGGCGATGTGGAGTACTGGTTGTCATGACACGAAAGGTTTTTTGGAACGCATATAGGCAAAGGTATGTAAAAATATTGAGAAACAGGCCATTTAGCCCACAAATAATTTGTAAAAATTTGTAACTTGGCTTTAAAACCACAAATTTCACAAATCACACGAATATTTTTGCGCAAACCAAAGGGACGGTTCTTTCGGTCTACATTTTAATATCTGATTGAAATACAAACACATACAGCACACCAAATATACAAAAAAATGCGCTTATGCGGAATGAATGTGCGTTATCATGTAGGTAAATGCCTCTGACATATTTCAAATGCGTTGACACATTGCTTACTTATTGCAACAAAAGCATACCAGAAGAACCGTCCCTTTGGTATGCAAAGTTGTCATTATCAAAATTCGAGATTTTGTGGAATTTGTGATTTTACATAATTTTTACATTGGCGTATTTAGTTGGTTTTTAATCGCTTAATTATCGTCGCCATCATAGGAACCGTCCCTTTGATGGTGTGAGGGTGGGGATAATTGGAGAAATAGCAGTAACTTTGCAACCAGAAATTCAAGGAAATTCAATTAGACTAAAAATTTGTTAGCGGTATGAACGAGAAAATGAAGTTGGGAAACTGGTTGGCGTTGCTCGGACTCTCTTTTGCAACATTTATCTTCAACACATCAGAGTTTGTACCTATTGGCTTGCTCACCGACATTAAAAACGATTTCGGACTGACCGAAGCCTCGGTAGGTATGCTTATATCCCTGTATGCGTGGGCTGTAATGATATTGTCGCTGCCTCTGATGCTGCTGGTATCTAAAATGGAAATGAAGCGGCTGATGCTTTGGCTGCTGGGCATTTTCACGGCGTTTCAATTCATGTCGTATTTATCCACAAGTTTTGTGATGCTGATATGCGCTCGCATAGGCGTGGCGTGTGCCCATGCTGTGTTTTGGTCGGTGATTTCGCCCATTGCCGTGCGCATTGTGCCCGACCGCTACCGTTCTATTGCCCTAAGTATGGTGGTCACAGGGTCGTCGATAGCCATGATTTTGGGTATGCCCTTAGGCCGTGTGATTGGTCTGCATGTGGGCTGGCGAATGACGTTTTTCAGCATTGGCGTATTCTCTGCCCTCACCTTCCTCTACATAGCGTGGCGCTTGCCAAAGGTGCCGAGCGGTGGCGGATTTTCACCGAAAAAGTTGCCCGAACTGCTACGCCACAAGGGCATCATGGGACTATACCTTTTCACGCTACTCATCTCAAGCGCCATATATGTGGCATACAGCTATATTGAGCCATTCCTGAAGCAAGTGTCGCTCATGCCCGACGACTGGGTGACCACTGCGCTGATGGTGTTTGGTGGCGCAGGGCTTTTGGGCAGCATCGCATTTTCGAAATACTACAACCGCAACCGCAAACTGTTTATCACCGTAAACGTGGCTGCCATGGCGCTATGCCTTTTGCTGCTCTACCCCGTGTCGTCGGGCTTTTTGCCCATCATTTTGCTGCTTGCCGTGTGGGGAGCCACTGCCACAGCCTACAATGTGGCGATGCAAAGCAATATGATTCTCGTCACCACCCCCGAAAGCACCCCAGTGGCCATGTCGATTTTCTCTGGCATCTTCAACTTGGGCATTGGCAGCGGAGCATTTTTCGGTGGAGCCATCTGCTCAGACCTCTCCATCTCCTACATCGGTTTAGCCGGTGGAGTGCTCGCCCTTATTGGACTGGTGTATTGGGTGGCAAGGTTGGGCAACAGGATTGAGCCAAAAGACACGCTCGACAAATATCTATAAATCCTCTAAAAAGCGACCGAAGTCGCTTTTTTTTGTGTATGGGAGAACTCGGAGCACTCGGAGCACTCGGAACTATCGTCTTAACTTCTTCAACTTCTTAACTCCTTAACTTCTAAAATCTATCCTCTAATTTCTAACTTCTAACATCTAATTTCTAATTTCTTTTTGTATCTTTGTAGATTGAATAATTATATACTGATATGAGACATTTATTCTACATTTTGGTGGCTTTGGCGGTGATGTGCGGAGCCGTGGCGTGCGGCAAAAAGCACTCGCCCAACAGCGTGAAGGCGGAAGTCCAGGCGGTAGATGCCGTGGCACGCCTCGTGGCTGTTGATTCCACCGACACGATGGCTATGCAGAGCGAACTGCTCAAAGCCGAAGCCATGCGCAGCCAGTTCCTGCTCGACGGCGACAGCGTAGCGGCACAGGACTTCGACGAAACTTTCCGCGAAACGCTCATTCAGAAGTCGCCACGAATGGCAAAAACTCTTTTTTCAAAAAACGATTAAATCCACAAAAAAAATATTTCCGACTATGTTATCTCTTGAAGAATACAGAAAATTGGCAAACGATGAAATCGCCGCCATTCCTTATCCAGCCACTCCTAATGGACTCTACGAACCTATCGCCTACACTATGGACTTGGGCGGCAAGCGTCTGCGTCCGGCATTGGTGCTGATGGCTTGCGAAGCCATGGGTGGCGATGTGAAAAAGGCTGTTAAGCCCGCTGTGGGTCTGGAACTTTTCCACAATTTCACCCTTCTTCACGACGACGTGATGGACAACGCCGATGTGCGTCGTGGCAAGCCCACTGTGCATCGCCGTTGGAACGACAACACCGCCATTCTCTCTGGCGACGCGATGCTCACCATGAGCAGCCAGTATGTGGCGCAAGTAGAACCTGCTGTGCTGCCCGAAATAATGCGCCTGTTCAACCAGACCGCAATGGAAATATACGAAGGTCAGCAATACGATATGGACTTTGAGGTGCGCAACAATGTGACCCTTGAAGAATATATCGACATGATTCGCCTGAAAACATCGGTGCTGATTGGCTGTGCCTGCAAGATGGGCGCGCTCATCGCTGGTGCTTCCGAAGCCAACGCACAGGCTCTCTACGAAACCGGTCTGTATCTCGGCCTCGCTTTCCAACTCCAAGACGACGTGCTCGACGTGTGGGGCGATGAAGCCACCTTCGGCAAGGCTATCGGCGGCGACATCATGAACAACAAGAAGACATTCCTTCTGATTGGCGCTATGCAAAAGGCACAAGGCGACGATGCCAACGAACTCCGCCGCTGGATCAACAACGACTACGCACTTCGCAGCGAGAAAGTGCCAGCCGTGACTGCACTCTACGAGCGACTGGGTATGCGCGAGGCTGCCGACGAAGCCATCAAGCGCTACGACGACATGGCCTTCGACGCGCTCAGCAAAGCGGAAATGAGCGATGAGGCACGCGAGGCTTTTATTCAACTCATCAAAGGCTTGGTTGACCGCAAGAAATAATGATTGACAGCCATAGCCACATCTATTGCGATGCCTTCGACACCGACCGCGAAGAAATGCTGCTTCGTGCGCGTGAAGCCGGCGTCACACACATCGTGATGCCCAACGAGAACCTTGAAAGTATCAGCCGCCTGAAGGCAGTTTACGATGCACACCCCCAGTTTGTGTCGATGACCATCGGGCTGCACCCCGAAGAAATCGGCGACGACTACCACGAGCAGTTGCAGGCCATGCACCAAATGCTTACCGAGGGCACTATGCCCTTCGTGGCTGTGGGCGAGATAGGCATCGACCTCTATTGGGAGCAAGACAAGCGTGATGAGCAAATCGAAGCGCTCGACACGCAGTTGCGCTGGTGCAAGGAGTTCGACCTGCCATTCATCATTCACTGCCGCGATGGCGTGGCTGAGTGTCTGGAGGTGATGGACAACTTCGGCGAACCGCTCCCCAAGGGCGTGTTCCACAGTTTTACCGGCACCCCTGCCGACATCGAAGCCATTCGCAAGCGCGGCGACTTCTATTTCGGTGTGAACGGCATTGTCACGTTTAAGAAAAGCGAGGTGAAAGCCAATCTGCCCGTGATTGGACTTGATAGGCTGCTGCTCGAAACCGATGCGCCATACCTCGCCCCTGTGCCGAAGCGCGGCAAGCGCAACGAAAGCGCCTTCACCGCCCACGTTTGCAATTTCGTAGCGGCAGAAATGGGCGTATCACCAGCAGAAATCGACGAAATCACCACCCGAAACGCTTGCGAACTGTTCCGACTCAACAACAATTTATAATCACATATAGCAATGAAAAGAATAATTGCATTTTCTCTACTGCTCACTTTTGTCCTTGCGGCTTTCGCACAGCGATTGCCACAAAGCACCATGCCACCCAAGCGTGAACTGCGCTCAGCGTGGGTTTCGACGGTGTGGGGCATCGACTGGCCAAAACAGGGCGCACCTGCCGAACGCCAAAAGGCAGAACTGGTGCGAATGCTCGATTCGCTGAAAAACAACAATTTCAACGCCATCAACCTGCAAGTGCGCTCCATGAGCGACGCATTATACCAGTCGAGCTACGAGCCTTGGTCGAGTTATCTGACCGGCACTCGTGGCAAGTATCCGGGCTACGACCCACTCGCCTTTGCCGTGAGCGAATGTCACAAGCGCGGCATGGAAATCCACGCATGGATCAACCCCTACCGCTTCTGCATCACTAAAATGTGGAACACCGAGCGCGACCAGGAGGCGAAAAGGCATCTGCTCCGACGGGGCAAATTCTATATCCTCGACCCTGCCCAGCAGTGGACCATCGACCGCATCGTGAATGTGTGCCGCGAGGTGGTCACCAAATACGATGTCGATGGCATTCTCTACGACGACTATTTCTACCCCAACGGCATCGCCTCGTCGGTGGCGGCTCCCGACTACAAGGAGTGGAAAAACTCAGGCACCGACCTGAGCATTGGCGACTGGCGACGCGAGAATGTGAACCGCATGGTGAAGGCCGTTTACGATATGATTCAGCGCGAAAAGCCGTGGGTGCGCTTCGGCATCTCCCCTGCCGGCGTGGCTTGCACCAGCCAATCGCTTGCCGACAAATACGGCATCGACCCATGCCCATCGGGCAGCGACTGGCAGTATAACGGCATTTTCTCCGACCCAGTGTCGTGGCTGAAAGGTCACCTTATCGACTTCATCGCCCCACAGGTGTATTGGAAAATAGGCTTCAAGCGCGCCGATTTCAGCCTTGTGGCACCATGGTGGTGCAAAACGGCGAGAAAATTCTCGCGCCAGGCTTTCGTGTCGATGTGTATCGACAAGTTGATGACCACCAGCGAGTTTCCCGAATGGGCTGCCGAAATGGAGATTTTGCGCAGAAATTGCGCTAAAGACCAAGGCGGCACCATATTCTGGTCGGTGCGTAACCTCTACAACAAGCCGGGTTTGAGCGAACAACTCTGCCACTACCTTAAGCGCACCGTTTACCAGTATCCATCGCTGATGCCGATCACCCCTTGGCGCAACAATGTGGCACGCAAAGCCCCAGTGGTGAATTTCCTCAAGCGAGAGGGCAATCTACTCACTTGGCAACTGATTCCACGCTGCCGCTACACGGTGTATGCGTTCCCGAAGACGGTTGACAAAGCCCAGTTCGGCTCCGAAGTGAAATATCTGCTCGGCATGGTGTATAACCCAGAGCGCGGCGGCGAAATGGTGACCTATACCATTCCTGCCCATCTGCGAGCAGCCTACCAGTTTGCCGTTTGCCCACTCGACCGCTACGGCAACGAATACGCCCCTTCCTTCACTGAATAATCCCTTCGTATTACTATTCAAATATCAACTTTTATACTTTTATACAAAATGAAATTTAGACATTTATTTTTCGCCGCTTTCCTCCTGCTCGGATTTGCAGCACAAGCGGCAGGCACTTACAGCGTGCCCAAGCGTGAATTTCGCTCGGCTTGGGTGGCTACAGTTTGGGCACTCGACTGGCCTCGCGATGCCAACGACAATGAAGCCAACGGCATGAACGCCGAAGTGCAGAAAGCATCAATGATTCGTATGCTCGACTCGCTGAAGCGCAACAACTTCAACGCGGTCAACTTCCAAGTGCGCTCCATGTGCGACGCTATGTACAAGTCGAGTTACGAGCCATGGTCGAGTTATCTGACTGGCACCCGTGGCAAGGCTCCAAGTTACGACCCTCTGCAATTTGTGGTGGAGGAATGTCATAAGCGCGGCATGGAATGTCATGCGTGGGTGAATCCTTACCGCTTCTCCACAGGTGCCAACTGGACCACCGCAGCCGACAATAAATTAAGAGAAGACGGTCACTTGCTCAAATACGACAAAACTATCATTCTCGACCCTGCACAGCAGTGGACCATCGACCGCATCACCGATGTGTGCCGTGAAATCATCACCAACTATGATGTGGACGGCATTCTCTACGACGACTATTTCTACCCCAACGGCATTCCCAACAACAGCACCGCCGAGGACTACGATGAGTGGAAAAACTCTGGCACAAGCATGAGCATCGGCGACTGGCGACGCGACAATGTGAACCGCATGGTGAAATCAGTTTACGATATGATCCAAACCGTAAAGCCTTGGGTGCGCTTCGGTATCTCTCCTGCCGGTGTGGCTGCCACAGACGGCTCAGTGGCATCGAAATATGGCGTTGAGCCTTGCCCATCTGGTTCTTCCGACTGGCAATACGACGATATTTTCTCCGACCCTCTGGCATGGATTTCGAGCCAAACCCTCGACTACATCTCGCCACAGGTGTATTGGAAAATCGGCGCAAAAGCCGACTATTCCACCATCACTCCATGGTGGGGCAAGGTGGTGAAGAAATTTGGCCGCCATGTGTATATTTCCACCTCTATTTCCAGTATGAAGGTTGAAAGCGATGCCAACACCTATGTGGAATATGCCAACCAAGCCGAAATCAACCGCACATCGTCGCTCGACGGCGCATTTGGCTCGATTTACTATTCTTGCAAATACCTCTACATGCGCAACCCCAACTCGCTGGCAAGCTACTTGCGCAACACCGTTTACACCCGTCCTGCCCTTGTGCCTGCGCTCCCTTGGAAGCAAGGCAACAACCCTGGTTTGGTGACCAACCTCGCATACAGCGGTGGCACACTCTCTTGGAATGGCTACGACAATGTGCGCTACTCTGTGTATGCCTTCCCAGCATCAATGAATCCTGCCACATTCACCAAGCAAGTGGAATATCTCTTGGATATGAGTTACACCACCAGTTACAAAATACCGGTTGAATACCAAAGCAACGAGTGGCAATATGCCGTGTGCGTGGTCGACCGCGTGGGCAACGAATACGAGCCTGTGTTCCTCGGCAGCAGTTTGAAGGCGCTCGGAAACCCTGTACTCATCGGCCCTGCCAACGAAGCCACAATCGACATGCCTTTCACTTTCTCTTGGCATAAGGTGAAAGACGCTGCCAACTATGTGGTGGAAATCAGCAACGATGCCGACTTCGGCAATGTGACAGAACGCTACACCACCACCGACACCATCGCATCTGCGCTCCAATTCTCGCAACTTCGCCACGAAGCCAACCAATACTGGCGTGTGCAGGCTTGCGAGGCTAACCATTACTGCGGCGTGAGCGAAATCCGCACTATCGTGCCAAAGTTGCTCACTGTCACCTACCCTGCCGATGGCGAAGAGGAAGTGGCTCCTGATTTCACCGCCAAGTGGTATAATGTAAATTCCAACAACGAGGCAACAGTGGAAATCGCAAGCGATGAAGCATTCGAAAATATTCTCTACACCGGTAAATCTGCCAATGGCGAATTGGCTATTCCCGACGGCAAACTCGAATCGGGCATCACCGGCTATATGCGTGTTCGCCTCACCGTTGATGGCCAGGAAATGGTGTCGCTCCCTGTTCGCTTCACCATCGTGCACTTGGCAGCGCACCTGCTTCGCCCAACCGAAGGTGGCGAAATCTACATGGGTGAATATGTGGAAGTGAAGCCACAAAGTTGGGCTACCAGCTACCAAATTGAAATCAGCACCTCTGCCACCACTTGGGGCCGCACCCGCTTTGTCGAAACCCTCAAAGACGGTGCCACTCGCACCTCTCTCACCGCCGACAACATCAAGGTGAACAGCAAGAAGATGGCAGACGGCAAAACTTACTACGCACGCGTGAAAACGGCATACGAAGGACTCGACGGCGCAGCCCACACCACCGAATGGGGACCAGTAGTGAAATTCGTTTACCGCACCGAAAAGCCTGTAAGCGGCGACATTAACGGCGACGGCGAAGTGAACGCTTCCGACGCTACCGCCCTCATCAACCACCTTCTCGGCACAGAGTCATACCCAACCAACCTCTGCGACGTGAACGGCGACGGCGAAGTAAACTCAAGCGACGTAACCGCCCTCATCAACAAGATTTTGGGTAACTAACGACCCTTGTGGAAGCCCACCCTTTAAAGGGAGGGCTTCCCATCCCCCACAGCCTCCCGACAAGCCCAAAAGGCCAGCTCCGGTCCCAAGGGGTCTGAAGGGGTCTGCTTAGGTCTGAAGGGTCTGCTTGGGTCTGAAGGGGCCGATAAGTCAAAAATCAAAACACCTATTTAATCCATTAAATCCTATTTTCACCTATTTTATTTTAGGTGTTAATTGGATTAAAATCAGATTAAATAGGTGTTTTTTTCACCCTCAAAAGAGCACTAAAATACTCAAATCCGAGAAATAATTGTAGACTTCAACAAAAACGATTCCAACATCGCCATCAAAAGTAACCATCTTCAGAAGTCCACAAAAACCGAGGTCATGCGTTATAGAATAGGTCGCGTAAGCACCCGCGAAACTCGTTTGAGCGAACCCGAATGGCAGAGACAGAGGCTCGATTCTTCGCAAGCGAAGCGCAAAAGCGATGACACGATAGCCCTACGGCGCAGCTGGAACGCCACTATCTAATATGCTTGATTTAGTGCGAATAAAGTCATATTAATTTTATTACTCAAAGAAAAGTCATCTTCCCAAGTAATAGTCACATTCGTTTTGTAATCTTTACCACTTAATAAATAGTAATTAAAACCTATTCTTTGTCCCGGAGACAATCTTTCATAAGTTCCCTCTTTATTAATTTTTTCTAAAATGTCGTTGTCAAATAACCATGAAATATTTCTTGCTTCTGCTTTACCCTCATTAAATAAATAAAGAATACCATTGCCTTTGCTGGAATAAGATGTATTCATTCGGACGATAGCTTTCATCCTATCTTCTTTTGACTCCTTGATTTCTGAGAGTTGAAGTTCATTTAATTTTGCCTCTTGTTTTTTTAATTTACGGTCATGTAAAAAATATACATATAAAGAACCTAATATTGCTAAAATCGAAATAATTAAAGATACAATTTCCATAGCTTATATTAAGTGTGTTACATTGATTTTCTTATATTTCTTGCCCATACCAAGGGCAAAAGCCATTTGGTCTTTAATGATAAGCTCGCCTTTTTGCAGTCCGGCAATAGCGGAGCGAATTTCTTGCAATTCCGAGCCACTTGCACCGAAAAGGTCTTTGATGACCTTGTCGTCAATAGTCTGCTGCTTCATAATAAGCGGATATTGTGCGTTGGCGTAGAAGTCAAAACCTTTATTCTTAAAGTCGCTCATATTTTGAGTGGCAAGAATAATCGACAAGCCCTTATTGCGACCAACAGCAATAAGGTTGCGAAGAGGACGGTTATCGAAACTAAGCATATAGTGAGCCTCGTCTATTATAGAGAAGTGGCGAATTTGCACAACATCATCGTTAACGGCTTGCTTGTCGAGTTGTTCATAGATGTTGTTTAGTTTCGACATAAGGAAGTACACGATTGCTTTAGCAACCGGACCGTCCTTAGGATAGCCGTCCATTTTGACGATGAAACTTTCGCCTACGAGGTCTGCTTTGTCTTCAGTATCGAAGATGTTGGCACGAACGAGTTGCTTCAGGATAGAAGAAATGCTGTCGTCCTTATCCGGGTCTTTCATTCGTTTTTGATACTCGGCGAGCATATCTTCAAAAGTGATTGGAGCACCGTTGGTATGTTTATAGCATTCAACGATTGCTTCACTCAGGCGATTGCTCATATTAGAACTTGTAGCCATTCGCACAAGTGATTCAAGAGCAGTTGCCATTTCTGTTGAATACAGATTGATTTCGTTTATCGGGCGACCTGTGAAGTCCTTAAACGGGGTGAAAGGAAGCGGTGATTCAATTGGATTGAGAATGGCTGTGCGGTCAACGTCAAACAGAGAGAGCCAATGATTGTTCTGAATATCGCTGAACTCGCCTTTGTAGTCAAACAAAAGGAAGTTGACCGGATAACTGCTTTCAGACGAAATAGAGCGAATTTGTTGCATCAGTACGGCGAGAAGATTAGTCTTGCCCGAACCTGTTGCACCTGCGATAATGATTTGCGAGTTGGTGATATTTCGGCTGTTAATGTCGAGTGTTGCCTCCATTTCTTCATCGCCATAGTTGCCGATAAGCAGATTAAGCATCGGAATATCTTTCGTGAGAGTTGCTCTGCCTCCTGTCGAGAAAAGGAAGTTTTCGAGACAGTTATCGGTGAGTAGAGTGTCGCGACCGCGATACATTTCAGCACCAATTATACGAGCCAAAACATTGTTGTTTGACAAGTCAAGATGCGTATCGTGATAACGCATTTTAATTAGTGCAGAATAGAGCGGCGACAATTCCAGATGTGTAAAAAAACTAGCTTGAAACCGACTTCCTTTTTGCAATTTTATTTTTTCAACATCTTCTGACTTTCTTTTTCCCGGGATTGAAAGCCCCACGAGTAAGCATATTCTCATCAATTTATTATTGAGAATTGAGTAGCGTCGTTCATTTCCTGCTGTGCGAGAAAGATTGATAAAGTTTTCAATCTTTTCTTTAATCGGAGCAAATTCCGTGTTAAAGTTCTCAGGAAAATATATATCTCCAAATTGTAGTGGCATAGTCTTACTTATTTAATTCGATACCAAAATATCCGTCTGTGACGGTTGTTTTTTGTTCTTCCACATCTCGATGCAGCGTGTATGTTTTCGAGATGAACGGTTCGAGCTTGATGTAGTCGCTATCGGTGCGGATTTCCGAAGTCGTGCAAAGCAGTATGGTTTGCTCTGCGAGTTGTGGAAAGTATTCTTCCATAAGAGCATCGCGACTCTCGTTGTCGAGAACGCCCATCACAGTGTCAATCATTACAGGAGGATTATAGTCGCCAAGGTTGCGAAGCACCTTGAGTAGAACCTGAATGAATATCTGTTTCGATGCGGCATTGAGTTGATTGAGCGAAATCTCGTTTCCACGAGTGTGGAAAATCTTTATATTAAAGTTTTCCATGCTGTCACTCAATTCTACACGCCCGATATGACCTTTGTATGAGACAAGCAGTCGGTTAAGCGACTGTTGCATTTCACTTTCGATCTGTGCCTTTTTCTTTTTTAACAGGCTGTTTGCAACCTTTTCAAAGAAAGGATTTAGTTTAACGAGAGTGTCATATTTAAGGTCCGGTTCTTGCTGAATTTGCACATCGAAACGATGTATGCGAGTATCGAGTTTTGAAATTTCTTGTCGGAGTGTACCCTCGTTCAATTTTGCTTTTTCCAGATTACGTTTGCTCTCCTCGTATGAAGAAATGATAAATTCATTTCCTCCGGCACGATTTTGTTCAAGGTTTTTCTTTTCGGTACGAAGTTCTTCGATAGTGGCGAGAGCGATTTCAAGGTCTTGTCGCTGACGATAAAGCGTAGCAAATTGGTTGTTTGCGCCACGGCTAACGAGCGATTTCAGAGCGTCTATCTCCTGATTATCCAAGAATTCGAATGGGTCTTGGCGGTTAGTGGAGTTCTGCACTGCCACCAAGTGTTTTATCACATTCTCTTCATCGACTTCTGCAGAGCAAAGCGACAAGTCTTTAAGATAGCCGATAATCTTTGCGGTTACATCACGCAAAGTATCGAGAGAATATGCCCCTGTGGTTGATTGTTGCAACTCGTCTTTAATGCGAAGAATATTGTTGATTTCCACTGCGATATTAGTGGATATCTTAGGCAGAAAAACATTGATTTCGATGTTTTCCATAAATCCTTTCACATCTTCGGTATATTGGGCGGCACGACGCACAATGTCGTCAATTTTAGCCACAATATCGTTGATGCGTTTGTTGAGCGATGCACTTTGTTGTGCACCCTCTTTAGCCTTTTGGTATTCTGTTTCTATCGAGTTGAGATATTTGTAAAGTCTGTCCTGTTCGGCGATGCAAGCATTGAGTTGAGCCACGAGGCTTTCTTTTTGATTGACGAGTTCGTTATATTCAGCCGCCTCTTGCTCGGCTTGCAGGCGTTGCTGAGCCCATTCCTGCTGAATCTTTTCAGCGGCACGGCGCAGTTGCAGATATTTCTTGAAGCCAAGCACATTCTCGAAGTTGTCGCGAATGGTCTGTGCGAACACATTCTTTTTAAGAAGTTCGCTCGACTGCATAGCATCAAACAAGAAATATTGGCTTAATTCTTGCGGTAAGTTGGCTTTGATAATCTTGTTGACCTCCTGTTCGGCACGAATGCGGTCTTTCGGAGTGGTCATTGTGCCATATACGAACAAGTTGCCGTTCATATTGAGGCTAACGCTTTCGAGCGGCTTGCCGGCTGCGTTTAGTACATAAGTGCGTTTCAGAATATACTTTTGCTCAATGCCGAGCACCTTGCCGACGAAAGTAATTTGTAGCATTATTTCCGGCTTAACATTGCCTAGCGCGCCTTGGTTGAGCAGCTCCATAAAGTGCTCGCGGTTCTCAATCTTCAAGCCATATAGGGCACCACTGATGGCTTCAAACAGTGTGGTTTTACCACCGCCGTTTGAGCCGCCTATAAGAATTATCGGGCGTTCCTCATCGACTGTCAAGTCGAGGTCGAGGTCGAGATAGGTCTTGTAGTTACTGACTTTAATTCTCTGAATTAACATAACGGTCGGTAGTTATTATTGTTTGATTTTTTGAATAGCTGCACGGATAATTTCTTCAGTGGCTGCGTCGTCAATTTCTATCACGTCAACTTTCTTTGCGTGATAGGCTTTAAGAATTTCTTCGCTAAGCCACTCAAAATCTATTTGCTCGGCATCGCATATTGCCTCAATCATAGAGAGGTCTTCTTTGCGTATGCCGTAGTGCAGAAATTTGTTATCTAATCCCTTTGCCATAGCGTTAAGCGTTTTGTGGATAGAATGAGTCCCAGTTAGTAAGTTCGGTAGTATTGGCTATGTGAAGTTTTGAATATAGCCAGTTGCTACCTTGTTGAATGAGGATACCGCCAAAGAGCGGCTGCTCGTTGGTGGAGTGCTTTGCAATATAGTCAATGAGCGCGTTGTGCTTTTGGGGAGCAAACATATCGCTTCCGGCACTCTTTGTGTCAAATAAATAAATGTTCCCGTTTTTCATGCGCACCACAAAGTCCACATAGAAAAGAGCTTTTGCGCCATCTTCTTCTTGCAGGTATTCAATGGCGTAGTGCTGCTTTCCCTTGTCGCCGTTTTTATACCACCAGTCGATATATTGTGCGTTGGCTTCAAGGAAATCCGCAAAAGCTTTTTCCGGATTTGATACAGCATTAAGTTGCACGAAAGGAAGTAGAGCGTGGTTTTCAGCCAATTCTATATGGTTAGAGTCGCTGTCATAAACTCGTTCCTCAGGCACACACCATTGGTATTCAACAAATTTCCTTGCACCTGCGGCTTTCTGCTTGGCTATTTCACGCATCTTTGCGTATTTCTCCAAAGCTTTGTCAATAACGCGGTCGAATTTCGGACGGTTGTCGTGATACAACACCACTTTTTTAGCATCAGTTTCAAAGATGCCGAAGTAGTCGGCTATCATTTCGAGCAGATAACCGGCAATCTTGTCGGTTCTGCCTTTCGATTCAAACTGATGCCCCTTTTGGTCGATGTAGTCAAGGAAAACTCGGTCGATTTCCGACGACTTTCTTGCATATTTCACTTGTTCTACGTTAAGCGTCTGCACTTCGTTTTGGAAGTGTACGTTTTGCGGGATTTCAATGTTGATAGTCTTAACGTCGAGCCTCAAAGAGTTACTTCTCGTAACACGGAGGCGGTTTTCATTGACAACTTCGTCGTCACTTTCTGGAATAGGAGTGAAATCTTCATCACCGTTCAATTCCGCGAGTTCAGCAAGTGAGAACAGCCCTGCACCTTGCATAAGTTTGAAGAAGTCGAGTGCTACATCATACAGCACTTTGCGGAAGTCGGGACCAAGATAGTTACGAGTAATGTTCGGTCGGTCGGAGTAGCACGACGGTAACGAAACATTTTTCAAATCTTTGCGGCGATAGGCTACAATTGTGTTTTTCACAATGTAGTCGGCATCTGCAGTAACGATTTGTATCTTGTCTTTGGCAATGTCGGTATATACGTAGCCGTAGTTCAAGATGTCGTTGCTGTAATGCTTCTGTTCCGGCATACGCAAGATGCGTCCTACGGTCTGAATGGTAAATGTGTCACTTTGCAGTTTGCGGAAGATGAGCAGCACTCCGGCTCTCGGGCAGTCCCAACCAAGTGCGATTGCTTCTTTAAAAAGTAGCACTTGTGCCATATTATCGGGCTTTTCGAGGTTGGCGAGATTGCTTTTCTCTCCAGCGAGCCACACGGCGAGGCGACCGTTTTCCTCGGTGATATCGCACATCATTTTGAGGTAGGTCTTCACTTGCTCTGCCACTGCCACGTCTTCTGTTGTCATTAATTCTCTAGCATCATTCGGCAACTGAATGAGCAACAGTGGATTGATATTCACGCCAATAGCTTCATACGCTTTGGCAAGTCGATTTCGCTTTGCAAGAGCGGCTTTGATAAGGCTCTCGTTCAGGCGGAGTTCATCGCTGAAATTGAGTTCGATTTCAGGGTTGAGCACCACTTCTTTCTTAATCATTTCAGCTTCAATTACTTCACTGCGATACACCGAAACTTTTTCGCATGAATCTGTAGTTTTCGGAGTGGCAGAAATGCGTATCTCTATTTTGGGATCGATTTGTTCGAGCACTTGTGCTGATTTGTCGGCAGTCTTCGACCAGAACATGTGTTCCTCGTCGATTATAGCGATGATCGGCAGACCGAGTTCTTCCTGTGTCTTGCGTGTGATTTCATAGAGCGAAGCACTGCTTTCGCTATCACGCACAAGCACGTTGTTTCTCTTGTTGATACTTTCCCAGTTCACGAAAAGTATCTCACCGGGCTGTATGCCCACGCTTTGGTCGAGTTCGTCAAACATTACAGGTGTAAGCTTTCGAGTTTCGGCAAAAGCACCTTTCAGTGAGCGGTAACTCTGAATATGAAGCTGTCGGGGAGCGAACCATATAAACGCACACTCCTGATACTTGCTTCCGCCACGGCTGTGCATCTCGTCGATGAGTGTGGCAAGTGCTTGGCAAGCCATTACGGTTTTACCTGCACCAGTGGGAGCCTCAAATACTATTTTTTGTCGGCTTCCGCCCTCGTTGAGCAGTCGGATTGTCTTATCCACGAGTTCGTTGACTGCTCGCTGTTGGTATTGAAGATTTTTCATGCTTCACCTCCTTCCTCTGCAAAGTCGAAAAGTCCGCCTACGCTGTCTTGCTTAGGCTCTGCTGTCTGTTCTTCAGCCGCTATATTGCGGTCTTTTGGCTTTGGCAATATGCGCTTGTATGTGTTGTAGATTGCTTGTGGCAAGGCGCAGAGTTGCACTTTGTCGGCAACGTCTTCAAACTCTGCTTCCCATGGGTCTTCGCTCGGCGAGAACACATACACCTTGATTGGCTCTGCGTAGTCAGTCGATGCGATGAGCGGCACGAGTTCTGCGATGGCTTCTTCTCGGTAGATGACGAGCATCTGCCGATTGCCATCGTCAAAGAAGCGGAACACACCTTTATAAGTTTTCTGTCTGGCAAACTGCTTTTTCTCCATGTAAAGGTCTTCCTTTATGCAGAGCATATCGGTGGAGAGATTAACGAGGCGACGCATATTTTGCACCGAGCGGCTGCGACCTACGAAAGCGGTGCGGTAGTAGCGGAGATTGTTGTTGTGAAGTCCTTCCACAGCTTCACCGTTCGGCTTAGTGTAGCCGTTAATCACTCGCTTGTTACGCTCGTAAGTTACGTTCTCGCAGATGCCATTTTCGTTGTTGGTGCAGAGAATGCAAGTGCGTTTGCCGCCGTCCTCTGCATTAAGCTGCATCACAGCCACGGCTCTTTCATTTAAAAACTCCGAAATTATTGCCGAAAAATGCCTATTTTAT
>OJOI01000814.1_pt1 | contig 19709 bp, 18 predicted proteins | sample 1598061 | NCBI WGS metagenome assembly OJOI01 (sample SAMN01915224, study PRJEB22387) | human gut metagenome | isolation source: stool | host: Homo sapiens | place: USA
TCAACATTTATACAAAAAAAGAAGAACCTCAAACGAGGTTCTTCCTAAAAACATTAAGCTTCTTTCTTCTTTAATAATACATAACCTAATAATGAGATCATTGAGAAGAATACAAATACTCCTACCATAGTAGTATCACCAGTTGCTGGTTTAGTACTTGGTTTTACTTCTGGTTTAGTTGTTTCTTGTGGTTTAGAAGGAGTAGTAGGTTTTTCTTCAGGAATACTTGGTGTAATAACTGGTAACTTTTCTAGTGCTTCCATAGCTTTTCTTAAGTCTTCAGTTAATACATCTACTTCTTCCTGAGTTAATTCATTCTTATTTTCTAATGCTTTTACAGTTGCTTCAATGACGTCTAATAAGTTCTTATAGCTCTTTTCTGTATACAACTTACTATCAGTCTTCTTAGCCTGATCAAGTAATAATTCAAGTTCAGCTGTATTACCACGAATAACAAGCTTCTTAGAAGCTTCTTCTAACTTATTAGTTAAAGCTTCAATTTCAGCATTTGTATGTTCAGCTTTTAATTCTTCTTTGATTTCATCTAATACAAGTTCAAAGTCTTTCCAGCTAGATGCTGTATAGTCTTCTTCTTTATAAGAAGCCATTCTATTTTCTAATGCTTTTATTTCTGTATCAGTTGCTTTAAGAACTAAGTTCTTTCTTGCATCCTGTAATGCCTTATAAGCATCTTCTACTTCAGTGACAGTTGCATCTTCTTTGTTTAAGATGTCTTCTGCATTCTTTAATGCTTCATTAAATGGTTTTACTGTAGAAGTTAAATAAATAGAAGTATCTAAAGTATTTAAGTTATTAGAATCGATATAGTTTCTAAGTTCCTGTTTACTCATAGATGCTTTAGTGACAAGTCCTGCTTTAGCCTGACGTAATGATTCAATCATTGTATTTACTTCATCTACAGTCGCATCTTTATTAGTCGCTAGTTTTTTGGCTTCTACTAATACTTTTTCTAATGCATTGTAGCTTTCTTCTGTATAGTCATCTTTAGAAAGCTTTTCAATATCTTTAATTTCTTGATTGAGAACTTTTAAATCACCACGTACTACTAATGCATCATAAGAGGCTTTAAGGTCAGCTTTTGCAGCTTCTAATGCATCCTTTTCACCCATCTGAGTGTTATATACTTCTAATGCTTTAGTTCTTGCTGTACTATATGCTTTATAACTAGTTGCAGTGTACTGATCTTCATCTACATGTAAAGAGTCAATGTAGTTTCTTAAATCCTTAGCACATTCACTCTTATATTCTTCATCAGTTAATGTAATAATTTCAGAAATAGTAGGAATATGATTTTCTTCCCATTCAAACTTTAACTTATATACATTACCATGAGGGATATAGAATTCATTTAAAGATTTTCTTAAAGTACCTAACTGTACCCATTCTTTATCTTCTTCAGGTACATTTCTAGCTGTTACTTCTTTATCAATGAGTGCATATACCTTTGCATTGCTGATTTCACCCTTCTGGATCATATTGAATTTCTTTACATCAAGCTTATCAGAAAGAGTATAAGTGATATAACCTGCTTTATTTGATCCTGGTTTATAAGCTGTTAAAAGGTCCCCATCAATCATATACTGAGGTTTATAACCTTTTGCTTCTGTGACATTAGAATCAAATGTAGGGTCATTATCTTCAGGTGCATATTCTCCATCATTGATCATGATTTCGTTGAATACAACAGCTCTAGAATGGTTAGATGCTGTAAATAAGATTCTTAAGTAACGTGCTGGTACATGGTTGGCAGTACCTGATACATATACTTTGTTTGGATATGTACTAGATGCTTTGTATCCTGCATCAGAATCGATACATTTAACCATTGAATCACCAGTGTTTTCAACACCATCACCAATTGTCACAACATCTGTCCAGTTTTCTAAATCACTAGAAACACTGATAATACCATCTCTAATATAGTTATAGGCACTATCCTGACAATACATTGCAATCTTATCAATATTTCTCATCTGACCTAAGTCATAGATAATATACTGTCCTTCTAATGGGAAGTCACCAAATTCAGTTGTAGAATCAATGTTGCCATCAAATGCAGCCCCATTGTTTCTAGAATCTTCTGCAACACCCCAAGATGGGTTGATAGTCATAGTTGTCTTATATAAGTATGGTGCAGTGACTTCTGTAGAATGTACCACAAACTTATTCATAGTTAACTTCACATCAGAACTCTTCTTATTGATCAAACGTACATAACGTGCATCTGGAAGGTTCTTGTTTAAATCAGTTACTTCTACCCAGTCATGTGCATTCACTGAAGCTTCTAATACAACTTCACCTGTATAATCAAGTTCTAACTGTTTTAAATCTTTAACTCTTGATAACTTCACACCTACATACTGTTTAGGTGCTAAAGTCATTTCTTTTGTATACACTAAAGCAGTCTGGTCTAATGTACTCTTAGAATGTAACTTATAGTCTGTATTTGTATAAACAGCCTTGTCATCATATTCATTCACTACATCAGTATGGTTGAATGTCTTTACCTTCCACCAATAACCTGCTGTATTACTTGAAAGATGTAATTCAAGGTTTCTTACACGAATTGCCTTAGCAGTCAAATCCTGGTCTTCTACATTTAAATGAACAGTGGCATCACCTGCATATTCCTTTAATGTCTTCCAGTTAGTACCATCAACACTGTATTCTAATACATATCTAGTAATCTTATCAGTACCACTATCCTGTACGAAGTTGATAGTACCTAACTTCTTAGGGTTATTGAATGTAAGAGTCACTGCTGCATCTACTGGAATATAGTCCTTGATTTCTCCTGCTTTATATGGAGATTCAGCAAAATGCGCATATGTAGATTCATTATCATCTAATAAATTATCTAATGAACCACCCTTTACACCAATCTTAGTCATAGATAATGTACCCTTATCAGTGCTTGTAGAAGGAGTAGTTGTTGGGTTAACTAAGATATCTCTTACACCTAACCAAGTGTTACTCTTATCTTCAGTCGCAATCATACGGATACCCTTAACACCTTTTAAGTTAAGGTCTGTTAATTCTACATTGTTAGGTAATTCATAGATAGTTTCATTTACATCAGTCCAGTTCTTACCATCAGTCGTATACTGTACTTTCGCTTTTAAGAATGTATCTCTAGGGTTAGAGTTCGCACCCATTCTAAAGATGACATGGTTTACATCAATTGCCTTAGAATACTTGATACCTACATAAGTACCTGCAGAAATAGTATTAGGGCTCTTGTAAACTAATTCTGTAGAAGCATTACCATCAAAGATGTTATCTTCTTTACCATCTGGAGTATCTTCACGGTTAGTGATATATTTCGCAATCTGTTTATCTGGATTAACGATTGTAGATACGACTTCAGATAAATAAGAATCTAATGATTTAATAAATGGAACGATATGCTGTACACCTACTTCAGCATATTCTAAATGATCTACATAGTGGAAACCATAAGATTTGCTCTTTTCAAAAGCAGCCTGTGCATTGGCATAATAGTCCCAGATAGATGCATTATCTTCTTCATTCTGTGCAGCTTTAATACCTTTAATATAGTTTAAAGCAGCATTTGTTGTATCATCCCAGCAGTTTAACCAGTAAACAATCTGAGACTTGATTCTTTCATTACCGCTTGCACGATAAGTTTGAGACGCATTCTGTAATACTGTGAATTCGTTGATGATGTCATCAAATTCTTCATCAGTGATCTTTTCACCTTTAGTTAATTTAGTCTTGAATGCATTGAGTTTTTCTTTTAATTCAACAGATTCTTCTAAACGAGTCACTCTGCCATCCATATTCTGATTGATCATATGTTTAGATAATTCTCTTAAAGCAGTTGAGGCTTCAGTTTCTTCATAACCATTATGATCTACATATTTGAATGATGCATTATAGCACTTATTTGCTTCTTCTTCAGTTTTCCAGATATTCCATGAATAACATGCATTACCAAATATTGCGACTTTGCTTGGTTCTGACTGCTGCATTGGGTTTAATACAATACCCTGTATCTTAGAAGGATCAACACCTGGATGAAGGAATGTTGTATAACCACCCATGATTAAGTGCTTCTTAGAATTATCAGTACATGGCCAGTTAATCCACATATAAGGACCACGACCTGCAGTATTAGTGAATGAAGAAGTAAAGTCATTAGTTACTTCACCCCATACACGTCCACCAGTCATAATAATCTGTACGTTTTCAGGGAAGTCACGATAGTAAGACTGACCCCATCCCATATATTCCTGAGTACAGAATGGTAATGTAAGCTTTAAGCCAGGGTAAGAAGGCTGTAATTCTTTAAGCCAGTTAGACATATCTGTCAATGTTCTTGTATAATTAGCACCACCTACGTTACCAGCATCGTCTGCAAGAATTGCAATCTGACGAACACCAGCATCAATAACCTGTTTAAACTTAGCCTGCATAACCTTTAAGTCAGCCTGATAGTTTGCTTCAGAGTTATAACGAATAGCGTGATTCATATAAGGATGTAAGGCAAATACGAAACGGCATTTAGATTTGTTTCCAGCCTCAGCAAGTGGTTTGATCTTTGTATTGATTTCATCTTCTGTATAAAGGTCACGCCACTTAGCGTTATGCTTTGGATCATCTTTAGGAGCATAGAAATAAGAATTAAGCTTATAATAGCCTCCCCATTCCATCAATTTACAACGATCTTCTGTTGACCATGGATTCCCATAATAACCTTCAATAAATCCACGACTTGCAACATCCGCATAATCCTCGATAGAGAAGTTTCTAATTGTTTTCCCCTCTACCTGTTTAAAAATGTGATATAAGCTTGTAAGTCCATAAAAAGCAGCATCCGTATCTTTACCTAAGATAGAAATAGTGCCTTTATCAGACTTTAAAGCATAAGAATCAAGTTTATCAAATAAACCTGCTGAAGTTGTTCCAAACTGTGAATCTACATATTGTTTAGAACCCTTCACACCAACAAGAATGTTTGTCTTTCCAGCTTTCTTTTCACTAGAAACACTTGCATTCATGCCTTTTAATGCAAGAACTTCATTTAGTCTTGCTTTTGTGTCTTCATCAATACCATCTTCATAGACAACATTGACCTGACTTGTCATTTCATAATCCCCATCACTATAATTCATAGAATGTGGATTAGGATAGACTTCATACCCTGTATCAGCTTTTACAGTCACTGGGAAAGCTGATACACAGCCTAATGCAACAAGAAAACTTACTGCATAAGTAATGACTTTCTTTCCTTTCATCTTGTTTTTCCTTTCTTTAATATTTTGTCTCATTTCATGCTCCTAGTTGATGAAATGAGTATTCAAACATGGATTTTTACAAAAAATAAAGACCAAATAAAGTTTTAATTACCCATAATCAACAGGTGAATCCAATTAATGAAATTATTTTTACACATAAATGCCAAGAAAATTGAAACTGTAATTTCTTATTTTGATAATTACCTGTGGAAAGTGGGTATTCAAAAAACTCCTAATTCAAAGTATAGTTATCTTATACTTGTTTCACAAGAAATTGTCCGTATCATTTATACAAATATATGCTACGTAGCGTGTCATACCTATTTAGTTTTCAATACACTCATCACCACAAATTGCGTATTAGATGCAAATAAAAAACAGGCCTAAACCTGTTTTACATCTTAATGATTCCAAATGCATTCGCAACAGAGCTTAACAAGATAATAGCTGCAAAGATTGGACAAATATATTTAATCATGAAATTGAAGATTTTCTCACGTTTAAATGGATTGTTGTGAGATTTAACTTCCTTAGCAATCTTGTCTACACCAATCACTTTAGATACTAATAAACATACACATGTTGCAGAAATTGGCATCATGACTGAATTAGTTAAGAAATCAAAGAAGTCTAAGAACTGCATGCCAATAATCTGGATAGATGCAAGTGGTCCATATCCAAGTGATGATAATGAGCCTAATACAAGCATGATGAATCCAAGAATAATAACTGATTTATGTCTACTCCATCCAAGTTCATCCTGGAATGTAGAAACAGCACATTCTGTTAGGGCAATTGAACTTGTAAGTGCTGCAAATAAAACTAATACGAAGAACAAGATACCAATAAGTGTTCCTAGTCCCATGCTATCAAATACTTTAGGAATAGTAATAAACATTAAAGATGGTCCTGCATTCAAGTTTTCCATATTTCCGTTAGAGAAGGCAAATACAGCTGGAATAATCATCAATCCTGCCATAATCGCAATAGCTGTATCAAATACTTCTACATTTTCTGTAGAGTTTTCAATAGAGACTTCTTTTTCTGTATAAGAACCAAATGTAATTAAGATACCCATTGCGATAGATAAAGAATAGAACATCTGTCCCATTGCAGTAACTACTGTCATCCATGAGAAATTCTTAAAGTTAGGTACAAGGAAGTACTTTACACCTTCAAGTGCACCTGGACGAGTAACTGAATAAACAGTAATAACACATGATAATACAACTAGAATTGGCATCATGATCTTAGAGACACGTTCAATACCGTTTTTAACACCTGCAAAAACAATAAATAAAGTCATTAATGCAAAGGCAATAAAACATAATTCTGTTGAAACACCATTAGAGATAAATGTAGAGAAATAGTTGCTAGACGCTAAAGCATGACCATTGCCCTTAACATATTCAACAAGGTACTTAATGACCCATCCACCAATAACAGAGTAGTAAGGTACGATTAATATAGGGATAATCGCATTGATCCATCCACCAAACTTATGCCAGATAGATTTTCCAAATTTTCTAAAAGCGCCTACTGGACTCTTTCTAGTCATTCTTCCAATTGTGGTTTCTGCAATAATCATTGTATAACCAAATGTGAGTGCAAGAATGATATAGATTAATAAGAAGATTCCTCCTCCATATTTAGCTGCAAGATATGGGAAACGCCAAATATTTCCTAAGCCTACAGAGGCTCCTGCAGCAGAGAGGACTAATCCTAGTTTTCCTGAGAAAGTACTTCTCTTTTCATTGTTTTTCATAAAATCCCTCTTCCTTTTGTCTTTTTTTTAGAACAATCAACATTATATCACACTAGAAGAATAAGGGAATAAAAAATTAAAGAACTTAAAAAACAGAATCTCATAATTGAGATTCTGTCTTATACTAACTCTTTTTCATTCTTCTTAAGAGATAAATTCCAGATAATAAGAACAACATTGTAAATACAACAAGTTGTGTATTGTCTCTAGTTTTGGCAGGTGTTTTATCTTTTTCTTCTTTCTTTGATTCTTGTTTTTTATCTGGTACAACTTCTGTTTTCAGAGATAGATGAAATAGACAGTTTCTAGGGGCTGATAATTATCTTACTTTTAAAAATAAAAAGAGTACCGAAGTACTCTAATTATGATTCAATATGGATCTAATACACATGAATAGTGAAAATACAAAAATTACGATATATAGTCCAAAATATGGCATACGTATGCCATAATCTAGATAATCAGACAAGGCAATAAGACCCCAGATAATTCCCATTATCAAGTATTGTGCTGCATCATAACGATAGTCCTCTTTATGTTTAGTACGCTCTCTCATCACTACCGCAAAACCAATAACAGCAGCAAACATCAAAAATGTTAACATGTAAAATACACCTCTTTCTTACTCACTACCATAACACAAATCGAGTCACTATTCTAGTTAAAAACTTTTTACTTAATGGTACACAAAACAGCCCAACTGCCTCTATATCGCAAAGGAAGTTAACTATATAGGCATAGCCTGACTAGCATAAATAAACACACCTATGATTCCTAGTAAGAATCCTATGACTGCAACAATAATCAATACTTTCATGCTTGCCTGTTTGTATATGGTTTTACAGATTAATAATGCGACAAAAGCACAAAGTAACGCAATACCTAGCAATGTCCATAACCAGTTGAGTTCATGAACAATCATAATGTACTCCTTTCATAAGAGAAAAGCACAAGAAGTTTATATCCCCCTTATGCTTTAATTTTTTTTTTAAGTTATTTAAATCATTTTTATCAGGATGTGTTAAAGCTTGATCAAAGTTTTCAATGAGCATATCAATATTAGGCATATGATCAGGCTGTGCCTTCATTTTTACATATCGATCACGTACAGATTGTGGCATCTTACCTTGACACATATACTCACCTACAATTGTATTACTTGCATCAATGCTTGTTTTCACATTATTTAGAATTCTCTGGAAATATTCTTCACTTCCTCCAAATCCTGCTGTACCAAATAAGAAAATCTTCTTATTCTTTAAGGATTCTAATAGTTTAAGAGTTGCTGCATCCGCATTGCCTTTATCTGTCCAGAAACCAATATAAAGCATATCTGACTCTACTTCTTTACATGGTCCAAAATAATCACAGTCTTCCTTTGGCAATGCCTCTTGTATGGCTTCAGCAAGCATTTTTGTATTACCTGTTGGAGAACTAAATAGTATTGAATATCTTTCTTGTTCCATCATTTCTACCTCACTTAATGATTTATTACAATACTATTATAACACTATTCTACTTAAATAATAGCTGTAACCATTCTAGTCCTATAAAGGTTACCAGTGTTACCACTCATTGCATATAGAATAATTATTCCAATACCAGTAACTGTAAATACTGTATTTCTGATCATAGATAGTTTTAAGTTACCTTCATCCCCACACCAGTCATTTTGTAGTAAGAAACATACGATAATTCTAATGATTGCTGAAATGTAGATCATTGCTTCTACAATAAAAAGCCAGCAACCATTATGTTGCTGACTTAATCTAGTTCTTTCTTGAAGTCATCTTATGACCTGAATAGACTGATATAATCATACAAATGAGTGTAATCAAACCAAATCCTGCATGAACTATCTTATTCATATATCCTGTTAGGAAAGTACAAATCATGGTGATCAGCGCACCAATAGACCAATATTTATGTGCTTTCATCCAATTCTCCTTAGTTAGTTTATACTAATCATACTAACATAGATGAATTATATAAGCAAATAATTTATTCTCTTGTGACTGCATAAGGTGTGCTATACCAGACTTTCTTATATTTTTTAGTATTTCCATTTAATACAGATTCCATACATTTAACTATTCTTAATACTTGGTTATCCATATCGTTATCTACACTACCATATATTTCACCAAATATGATTTTCTCATTCATTTCCTGGCTGTTGTTGATACCTAAAATAATAGGTAGAGCTAGATTCTTTTCTTTGTAATAATCATAAACTCCTAATGCCATATCATCATTATTACAGATAACAGCTTCAATACTAGAAATCGCATTGTTATCTAATTGAGAAAACTTCTTATAAGCAAGTTGTCTATTCCATGAAGCAGATAAAGTACCTAGTGTATTTAAAGGAAGGTCTTTACTGTTTTCTAAGAATCCTTTTGTTCTACGAATGGCATCATAATGATCTTCTTCACCTTCTATAAGAACATAATCTATTTTCCCATTCTTATTTTTATCTACTCTATTTCTTTGTTCATTCCAGATTTTATGAAGCATCTCTCCCTGTATTTGCCCAGCCTGAGAGGCATCTGTTCCCACATACCAGACATTATCTGTAATCTTTAAATCCTTTTCAGCAATATCTCGATTAAATAATATAACAGGGACATCTAATTCCTTTGCATCATTCAATACACTTGCCGCAGAAGAAGGATCAACAAGATTTACAAGCATCATATCATAGCTTTGAGTATACATATACTGAAGCTGTTTATTTTGACGTCTTGAATTTCCTTTTGCATCACATATCTCATAAGAGATTTTCTTTTTCATCTGTGCTTCATCAATTCTATTTTCTAGCGCTGTAATCAAGCTATTCATAAATGTATCATCAAGATCATAAACTGCAATACCTACATGAATATATTGATCTTCTTTAGAACGTGAGCCTCCTAGTGCTGTAAGTGTTAAACATATAATCAGCACTATAAATAATAACCATTTATATTTTCTCATCTTTTTCATAGTAACCCTCTAATATGTAAATAATGAGGCTTTACTGCCTTCTTCTACTACTTTCTGATCTACTTTTTCTGGTTTTAAAGAAATATTTGATAATCGTCTTTTTCCTTCACAATGACTAATCAGTTCTATACTCTTATAACCTAGTTTATAAGCATCCTCAATATAAATAGCATCTCTTTTTCCTGTAGATATCTCTTTTAGGAGATTAAAGTCCACAGGTAATCTCATTGTTTCATGAGAAGTTTGACTAAAAGAAGCGGTGTAAGTGAATGAGTCCTGCATCGTATCTGTAAGAGCTAATACATTCGCATATTCATACTGTGTTTTCCTCATATACTTTTCTGGATATACAAGTAATAAGCCCATGGCCTGATTTTTATATTCCTGTGTAATAAGATCATCTAGTTCATTTTGGGACAAATCATCCTTATACCAGACATCAAGCTTCACTTGATGATCATATGCACAATCCTGTATTCCTTCCTGTACTTCTTGAATAAATGATTGTGAATACTTAGGATAGATGATCGCAATTCTTTTATTTTTCTGTGTATAATCCCTATCTCTTACATATAAAATAGAAACAAATGCAATACTCAGTAATATCACAATCAGGATCATGTGTTTTCTTTTATTCTGTTTCATCTGCTTCCTCCATTTTAGGGATAGTAATAGTAGCAGTTGTTCCTTCATCTAATTCACTTGTAATAGTAATACCATACTGTTTACCATAAATAAGCTGAATTCTTTCATGAACATTTCTTACGCCTATACCCGATCCACGTTTACTAGAAACAACCTGATGATGCATAATATACTCAAGTTTATCCTCTGTCATGCCAAGACCATTATCTACTACATCAATCTTAATAGTATCCTCTTCCTCATAAACACTGATAATAATCTCTCCATCCTCATACATGCCTTCCATTCCGTGATAAATCGCATTCTCTAATAAGGGTTGAATAGAAAGTTTAGGAATCAGATATTTCATTAGTTTAGGATCTGCTTCTACCTTAAAGTCGAATTTATCTTTAAAACGGATATTCTGAATCTTTAAATAACTTGTTGCATGTTCAAGTTCTTTACCTAAAGGTATCATATCTTTTCCCTGACTTAAGGAGATACGGAAGAACTTCGCAAGGGATGAAACCATTTCACCTGCCCCTTCATATTCTTCACTTCTAATCATCCATATTATAGAATCAAGAGTGTTATATAAGAAATGAGGGTTGATTTGTGATTGAAGTAGTTTCTTCTCCATTTTCTGTTTTTCACGTTCATTTTGACGGATTTCTTCCATCTGCTTCTGTAATTTATCTGCCATAATATTAAAATTGGCACTTAAACTCTTTAATTCTCCAATTCCTTCTTCTTTTGCACGAGAATTATAGTTACCTTTACCAAAATCTTCCATTGTAGCAAGCAATTGATAAACAGGGTCGGTAAAGTTTCTAAATACCTGAAAATCAAGTAATATCAAAATGGCTCCTACTAAGAGTAGAATAAACCAGATAATATAATGAAAACGACGATTTTCTACTAATAAATTTGACATTGAATTCACTACCACAATATTCCATCCCGTATAGCCAATCTGTTTTCTTTCTACAAGCCAGTCTCCATTATGAATACTGCGGTTGTTCTTAAATGCAGTGGTTACTGTTTTTTCTTTATATAAACCAGAGGCAATACGTTTTTCAAAGGGATGATATATAAAATATTTAGATTCGTCCGTTAAATAACAATAAGCTGACTTTTGGTTCTGATAACGATCTAGAATACCTTCTATAGGCTCTGTATAATACTGCATCAATAAAATACCTGATCTTATATTTCCAGCATTAATATATTCCACATAACGGCTAATATCCATGACATAACCTGATAGATCAGATTTCACCAAGTGTCGATGACCATATTGAGTGGTTTCAGTATTCTTTTTCGCATTTTCAAACCATGATTGTTGATTATCGAAACCACTGGATGATTCTCCAAAACTCCAGACCCTATTCCCATTCATATCATAAAGAGATATACTATAAATCCTATTTGATTCATTGGTGATTTTCTGAGTCATAACTGTTTTAAACTGAACATTTTCACAATCATATTTCTTAATATTCTGATAATAGATATCATTCACAAGACTATTGACTTCACTGACTTCATTTTCTAGACTTTGTGCTAATGAGATTGTCTGTCGATCCATCTTCTCTATTGCATCTTTTTTAAAATAAGAAGAGAATAGATAAGAAAATAACATCATACTGCTGATAATACAAGCAACAATAGAAACAGACATAACAACAGGTAATATAACACGTACACTTAATGTCTTATTTTTCATCATTTTGTTTCCTATATTTTGCAGGGGAAATACCACAATTCTTTTTAAATACATAGCTAAAATAATTAGGTTCTGGATAACCTACCATTTCCCCTATCACTAAGCTTTTATAATTCGTCTGTAATAATAGTTTCTTTGCTTCTTCCATACGTTTACCTATCATATAATTCATGAATGTTCTACCTGTTTCCTGTTTAAATATTTTAGAAAAATGAGATGTACTGACATGTAATGCATCACATACACTTTCTACACTTAAATCCGGATCAGAAAAGTGTTCTTCTACTATTTTCTTCGCATTATCTACTAAAATCACGTTATTATCCACACGTTTCTTTTGGACTAATAAACGAATCAACTGACAATAATCAAGTAACCATTGATCTAGTTCTTCCCCACTTGTAAGTGAAAGAATAGTTACTGCCATCTTCTTTGACCCTTCAAATTCTTCTCCATCAGTAATATGATACTTCTTATAAAGTCTTGCGAAAATAAAAGATATCTCCATTATAACCATCTGATATTCATTAAGATTATAATGTGCTTGATGAAGTACATTGACTAAATCATCCACCTGTTCCTTTAATTCTTCTGTATCACAATAAGTGATAGTTTTACCTATCTGTTCTACAGTGGTATTCCAATCTGTTTCTACTTCTTCTTGAAGCATCAAATCATTATAGTAAGTATAACTTTCATCAGGCACTACAAGATTATATTCTAATGCATCTTTTGCTTGTGTATAGATTGTAGGAATATCTTCTAATTGATTTGTATTCTCACTCATACCACATGATATATGTACACCAAAGATACGTGTAATCATAATAGAGGCTTCCTGGATACTACGTGATATTTTACCTATTTCATGCTTTTTATCACCTGTTAGTAAAAATATCTCTTTATCACCTATACCAAACTCATAAACCTTAGAAATCTTATCTAACGCTTCTTTTAATGTTTCTTTAATAGAAAGTGCACTAAAGACATCATTATGATCGACTTTTTGTATTTTCACTGCAATAATACAATATTGTTTATTATCTAATTCTAATCCTAAATTCTTGATTTGTTGGTGGCATTCATCTAACTCCATTGTCCCTAAGACAAGCTGCGTAAAAAACTGTTGTCTAAGTAATGGCAGACTCTTCAAATAAGCATATTCTAAACGTGTCCAGTTGAGTTTTTCATTATATTCTTCTTCTAGCGTTTGATGCATATTCACTAATAACTTTTTCATTTCGTCATAGTCAATGGGCTTCATCAAGTATTCTGATACACCATAGCTAATTGCAAGTCTTGCATATTCAAAATCATCCCATCCTGAAAAAAGAATGACTTTGGTATTCATATAGTTCTCATGAATTGTTTTCGCAAGTTCTAATCCATCCATAAAGGGCATCTTGATATCACTAATAACAAGATCTGGATGTAAGTCATCCATCATTTCTAATACTTCTTTTCCATTTTGTGCTGTTCCTGCCACTATGAATCCTAGTTCCTCCCAATTGATTCCCTTCTGCATACCATAGAGGATATTCTGTTCATCATCAGCTAGAATAATACTAAACGTTCTCATATGCCTGCTCCTTACTTTTTATTATCATAACACTTTTTATTATATACGCGAAATAAGAACAAGCCGATTTTAATCAGCCTGTTCTTTAAAATTAACTATTAATTTTTTCTACAACCTTTTTCATGAATTCATCATCTAACTTATATTTCTTCTTAAATACGATATAAGCTAAGATAACACCAATAGTTGGTACAACACACATTAATACACGAATTGAGTTCTGTGTAGCAAGTGACTGCACTGCATTTGGAATATAACCAGTAAGTTCTAGTACAAAACCAATTGCGAGTGAAGTGAAGGCAGCTGTTAATTTAACGATTAATGTCTGTAATGAGAAGACAACACCCTCATTTCTTTCACCCAATACATATTCACCATAGTCTACAACATCAGCTAAGAATACAGTTGCACATCCAAGTTCTAGACCAGTACCAGTCTTAACAATAATACCTGCAATAGCAGTTAACAAGATATTTGTAGGACAAACAAAACCAACAACAAGTAATAAGATTAAACCAACTGGAGGTAATGCACATGCGAATAAGAATGCTTTTTTTCTTGATAATGCTTTAGTAACCTTAGGGAAGATAAGAAGACCAACAACTTCAGCAACTGAAGCACTGATCATGAAAGCTGATAACATACCAGCATTATTACATACATAGCTAAAATAATAAGTAGCAACACCCATGATTGCCTGAATAGCAACGTTATATAATAGAATTAATAATACAGCCCATCTTAACTGGTCGTTTTTCTTAATAACAGTGAAGATGTCTCTGAATTTCATCTTTTCTTTCTTCTCATCACTTGTCTGAACTTTAGGAAGGTTTAAGACACATACTGCCATTGTGAAGATGAATGTAGCTGCGATGATTAATGCGAATCTATGATAACCAATATAATTTCCACCAAGACCCTTAATGATCTGAACACCAAAGCCAGCAATAATTAATGACTGACCAATACTTGCGAAGATTCTTGGAAGTACTGATACTTTTTCACGTTCTCCTGGATCAGAAGTTAAATTAGGAATAACTGACCAATAAGGAATATCCATGATTGTATAAGTCATACCCCATAAAACATAGATAACTGAAGCGAAGATACAAAGATTTACACCTGTAAGATGGAAATCTGTAAATACGATAACGAATACAAATGCGTTAATTAATGTTCCTGCTACTAGCCAAGGAATGAATTTACCATAACGGCTTCTTGTGTTATCAACTAACATACCCATAAATAAATCATTGAAGGCATCCCAGATCTTCGCAACGAAGAACATTGTACCAATGAAAGCTGGAGCAACCTTAATAATATCTGTGAAATAAATCATTGAGAATGTGGCAATCATACCATAAATTAAATCTTTGCCCAACGCCCCAAATGCGAATGAGTATTTGACTCTACCAGGAATTTTACCTTGGTAAACAACACTGCTTTTACTTTTGTTTTCCATAAAATTCTCTCTTCTTAATTTTATATCTTGTGTGTACATCACTTTTTCTGTACCTAAATGATACCGCTTTACTAAAATAATTAACATCTGATAATCTATTTAGAAAATATGAATTTCTATTTTGTTGGAAAATTACCATCATAGTTTTTATTGTTCTGAAATGCATAAAAAGACAGCCGATTTCTCGACTGTCCCTTGGTTAGATATATATCTTAGTTATACTATGATACTTTCTTTTTGTATTTCTTGCCTGCCACTTTTTTCTTGACTCCTACACTCTATCTTTAATTATCTTCTCTACTTCAATAATACGTCTACCAATTCTCTTTGTTTCTATTTTTTTATAAGCTTCTAAACAAGGAATAAATTCCTTATTGCCTTCTTCCTCAATAATATCAAGTATACGTAAAATAACCTTTCTATTTACTTTGATCAGTTTATGAATGACACGCGGATTATTTTCTTTTACATCCAAGCAGAATTGTTGATATAATTCCTGAGCAAACGTTTCTTTCTCTATTGCCCATCCTTCATCAGAAAATACTAATAAAGGAAGACGCCCTTCATATTCTATTCTAAGATAATCTTCATCAATCATCCAATCAATGTAATGCATAATATCAGCTAATTTCATATCATGATAATATCCATAAGCAGGACATTCATCTAATTTCAGTTCTAATAACTTTTTGTCTTTAGAACCTTTTAATATCTTAGCAAGCATGTTTCTTCCTGCTTTCATAATACATGTATCAGCAGCTCTTAAGATCATTTTGATATCTTTTGGAGATAATTCTTTTATATCACCTGTATCTAAAACAACAGGTATTCTATTAACTCTTCTACTCATTGGTTATCTCCTCGCTTTCATATAAAAATATTACCACCATCTCTTACACTATTCAAGAAAACTAATAAAGCTATAAAGAGAGATGAAAGCCCCTACATAGGAGGCTTTACTACATTATTTCTTTCTATTAATATAACAACCACAAGGCATATCAGCTATTTCTTTAATAGAAGGGTCTAATGCATAGACTTCTTCTAGAGATACAATTCTTGCATCATCTGTCGTATGTTCTTTACCACATAAGAACTGCCACATACCATCCTCATCATGAGAGATATAAGTAATAGGTTCTTCTTTATTAAGTACATGACTGCATACTATACATGCAGTATGAGGATCATCATTAAATGGGAACATATTATTTACTTAACAACAAGATATTTTCGATATGGGGTGTATGCGGGAACATATCTACCGGCTGTACGTCTAGAGGCTTATATCCCTTTTCCACTAAATAATTTAAATCTCTTGCCTGAGTCGCTACATTACATGAAATATAGACAATACGTTCAGGAGAGAGTGTAGTCAATCTTTCTAGGAATTCAGTAGAACATCCTTTTCTAGGTGGATCCACCATAACACAATCCACCTTTTCATGTCTTTCTACAAATTCAGTCATGAAATGACCTGCATCATCGCACACAAATTCCGCATTTGTAATATGATTTCTTTCCGCATTCTCTTTTGCATCTACAATTGCCTGTGGAACGACTTCTACACCATAGACTTTCTTAACATGCTTCGCAAGAGTTAAAGAAATAGTACCAATACCACAATATGCATCAATGACTACATCAGTTGGTTTAAATTTCGCATATTCAATGGCCTTAGAATAGAGTACTTCTACCTGTCTTGGATTAATCTGATAGAAAGACTTCATAGAAATCTTATAAGTATTTCCTAGAAGTGTATCTTCAATATACCCTTCTCCATATAGTACCTTTTCTTCTTCTCCTAGAATCACATTATCATGACGGGAATTAATATTTTGAATAATTGTACGTATTTCTGGATATTCATGAGTTAAAGTATCAATAATTTCATGGATATGTGGGATTTTCTTCTTATATGAGATAAATACAACCATGGCTTCATTCTTATGATAGCTTGTCTTAGTTAATACATGCTTGATATTGCCTGTTTTAGTGAGTTTATCATAAGGCTGAATATGATATTTTTCAAATAATTCTTTAATACGTTTAATGACCTTATTAGAGAATTCATTCTGAATAAGACAGTAATCGTTATTAATGATATCGTTTGTACGTGCTTTATAGAATCCAGAGACAATTTGTCCATCCTGCATTCCAAAAGGAACCTGTACCTTATTACGATAATGATAAGGGTCTTGATCCGTTAAACAATCATTGACTCTCAAGTCCTGATGGGCAATCTTTAAGAATGTTTCTTTCACTCTATTAGTCTTAAAAGACTGTTGTTCTTGATCTGACATATGCATTAATGAACAACCACCACATTGTTTAAAACAGTCACATTTTGGCTCTATACGTTCAATAGAAGGAGTCTGTAGTTCTACTACTCTACCTACACAATAACTCTTAAGCACCTTAATAATCTCTATTTTAGCTGTTTCATGAAGTAATAGATTCTTCACAAAAATAGTTGTATTATCATACTTTACTACACCTAAACCATCATGTGTATAATCGATGCACTCACCTATAAATTGATCTCTCTTATTCATACATATCCTCCTCACTTAAAAAAAGCGATTAGAAATCGCTTTTTTTATTGCTCTGTTGCTTTCGCTTTATTTGTTGTTTCTTGATCCTTTACAGATGCAAGAGTAAAGGCGATATCATCCTTACCTGCCTGTTTTGTACCATACATTGGGAAATCAGTATCGTTACCACCAGTTAAATAAAGGTTTACTTCATACTGTTTTACACCATTATGCTTATTAAGTAATTCTGTATAGTCAGATCCTTCATAGGCAGATTGACCACCTTTAGAATCAAGAATTTTTACAACATCTTTTGAAATTTGTTCAGCAGTCTTTACTGATGTACCATTGGTAAATTCAATATCCACCTTGAACTGCTTACATGCTGTTTCAATATTCATAGATGCAATAGAACTATGTTTAGATTTAGCTTCGTTGACTGTATCATCTAAGACACTCTTTTGAACTGTTACAAGTCCTTCACAACGTTCACCATATATAGCTCCTTCATCCTTTAAAGCACTATATAAATAGATTCCAAGTGCAAGTACAAGTACTGCAACGATTCCAAGCACAATATATCTTGTTTTAATTTTCTTTTTTGACTTATTAGAAGGTTTTATACCCATTTCTTTAGGAGTAGGCTTCTTTTCAGCCTTCTTCTCGGCCTTCTTCTCAGTGGGCTTCGGCTCTTCCTTTGCGGCCTTGGCGCTGTTCAGGAATTCGTCCAGATTTGCCACGCTGTTATCCTTGCTGAACTTTTCCAGCAGGTAGTTCAGCTCGTTCTCTTCCAGAGTGGAGCTGTTCTTCTTGCCGGTGCTGCCCATGGCGTTCAGCTCATCCAGGACCTTCTTGGCGGAAAGGTTCAGATCCTTTGCAAAATCACTCACTTTATATTTTACGATCATTCGCTCATATCCTCCTCATTTTTGATTGCTCCGCAGTCCGACAGGCGGTCAAAGCAGAGCTTTGCGAGGTTGCGGTCAGTCACCGCGTAAACAGCCACAGGCTTGCGGCTGATATCGGCCAGGCGGTCCTGGGTCAGCGGCATGGAGATCACGTCCACCAGGTCGCCCACAGCGTAGTTCAGGCGCTGCACGGTCTTGGCGCTGGCATCGGACGCGACCATTACCAGCCATGCCTTGCTCTTGACGCAGGCATCTTCCACGGCATCAAAGCCCATGGTCAGCGCGCCTGCCTTGCGGCAGAGGCTCAGCGCCTGAAACAGCGCTTCTTCCGGAGCCATTTTGGGCTTTTCGGGGGTATTGTTATGCTTCGCCATTCGGCTGGGCCTCCTTTTCCACGTCGGCCAGCTGTGCGGCCAGCGCATCGTAAACCTCGGCGGGAACCGGCTGCTCAAAGCAGCGCTCCAGCGCCTTTTTCTTTTTAGCCTTTGCCAGACAGGCCGGGTCCGGGCAGAGGTAAGCGCCGCGGCCCGGCTTCTTGCCCACGGGGTCGATGCTGATCTCGCCGCTGGGGGCGCGCACCACCCGCACCAGTTCCTTTTTGGGGCGGCTGGTCATGCAGCCGATGCACTGGCGGGCAGGGATCTTTTTTTGTGCCATCCGGTTTCCCTCCTTCAGGTGCGGTCACAGCCGCTCTTACTCAGCGTCCTCGGTCTTGGGCTCGGCAGCCTTGGGCTCTTCGTCCTCGCCGTAGTAGCCGCTCTCGGGGCGGATGTCGATGTTGTAGCCGGTCAGGCGGGCGCACAGGCGGGCGTTCTGGCCCTTGTTGCCAATGGCCAGACTCAGCTGC
>OJOI01000846.1_pt1 | contig 19308 bp, 24 predicted proteins | sample 1598061 | NCBI WGS metagenome assembly OJOI01 (sample SAMN01915224, study PRJEB22387) | human gut metagenome | isolation source: stool | host: Homo sapiens | place: USA
ATGAAAACCAGAGGTGCGTTGGTAAGAAATGGAAATCGGCAAAAGGTAAAATGGAACTTGAGGTTTTCTTGGGTTTGCATAAATGAAGAATGTGGGGTATTGTACTTGTAATAAGTACAATGCCTCACTTCATAACAACTCACTCAATAAATAATCCGAACTATATTAAAATGCAACAAAATAAGAATCAGCAACTTGATGCGAAATTTAGGAAATTCATAAAAGTTCTGATAATGGCTCTCGTCAATGAAGATATGGTCGATGCCCATCTGCTTGAAGTCCACCACGTCGTCCGTGCGCGATTGGATGGCGTGTTCCACCTTTTCCAACTTCGCGATAAGGTTGTGCTTGCGTTTTTCCAGTCCTTTCAGCATCGCCCTTGACACGTTCCTGCCCTGCTGCCGCAGGACTTCGAGGTTTTCCTCCACCGTGTCAAGCTCCGCCTGCAATATCCGCTGCTGCAACTCCGGCGACTGCGGTATCTTGCCGAACTGGTCGTGCGACATGATGACACACTCATAGTCGTTGTTCCTGATGTTGTTGAAGAAGCGCACGCGGTTGGCGGTCGAAAAGTCCTTCTCCGAGGCATAGAGGATGCGGGCGTTGGGGTAGGCCGCCTGATAGGTGAAAGGTTTTAGGATATAAATTCGGCCATAGTTTTTATTTGTTGCCGACATTATACAAAAGGATATATATGCAGTACATTATAAAAGCGCATTTAAGTCCTATATAACAGAAATCGCTACGGTAATCAGCAAGTTACCGTAGCCACGCATAAAGCCACCTGCTACAATGTGTGTCGTAACAAGTGGCCGACGAAAAGAAAGAACAGATTAAGCGGTCATTCGCTTACGGATTTGCCGGGCGTTCTTCTGAACAAGCCGGATAATTCGGTCGTGGTATTCCGTAGCCTTATTGCAAAGCCCTCTTGACTGCAATACCTTGAATGTTTCAAGGCTCAATTCAATGGTTTCAACACGCTGGTTGTCAATCCGTGCTGAAAATACCAACGACTGCGGTTTGAGATAATATTCGCATTGTCCGACACAATGATGCAGGGCGTTCCCCTCCTTGTAATAATCATCCACGCTCTCCAACACACTGACTACAATCAGTCCGTCCGTGAATGACAGTCCGAAGAATTTGCTTTTCGACTCTCTGAAACGCTCCTCGCTCTCCTTTGCCTTTTTTCTTTGTTCCTCACGCTCCTCCCGTTCTTGGATAATCCTTGCCCGTTCTTGGTAGCGGTCGTGTTCGGCTTTCAAGTCTAATGGGCAGACATAGTGGGCATTGTGAATGTCCTTGCCACACCTTTCAAGTAAGCGGATGTAATCTATCCAAAGAGAAATATCTGCTATATGATAGCCATTGCGTAAGACTATCTTGTAAGTGTTCCAATACAAATCAAAGTACATTGAATGTTGCAGGAAGTAGTTCAAATCAGTTTTCCTGCCTGCCTTGAACATCGTTTCGGCTCTGCTGTCTGTCAACAAGGCTTCGATAAGCCGGGTCGGTTCGATGTCAGCCAATGAGCCTTGCAATCCGTTGCGTCTTAACTTTGGAGTGGCAGAATAATATGGATAGACCTTGCAATCGGCAATCCGTCTGTACACATAGTTGTCTCTCCGTAACTCCAGACAGCCGTCCAAAACAAAAGTATCTGCGTAATGTCCGAGTGTGCGTTTCAATGCCGTTATCTCCGTCTTGCCGTTATCATCCACCCAATAGCGTGCAATCTCCATAGAATAATACTCCGCTTTCTTGCCTTTACGGAAGTTTGCGTTCATAAGAAATACACGCTGTACCTGTAAACCGTCCTGTGTGGCAAGTGTGGAATAATACGCTTTGTCCTTGAATGTCCTGCACTTGGTGTCCAGTATCTCCAGTCTTGCACCGCAATGTGGGCAACGGCACACCTTTTCGTTGCTCTCGTTCCATTGATAACCGCAATCCATACAGGTCGTTCCTCCGTTTTTGGTGCGGTATGCGTAATGGCTGATACATTGACGGAATGCCCATAACTCCTGCTTCTTTGTCTGTGGCAGTAACCGTCCGTTGGCGGTTACTACCTTATGCTGTAATCTCGTTTTCGCTCTCATAGTCCTAAATCAAATAATGTTGGTTGTTCGGGTTCTTGTCTGACCGCTTTCGGGGTCGGCTTCGGTTTGCTGTTTCGCTGTTGGATTTTACGCAGTTCCTCGTTTTGGTAGGCTTTGAGTGCATTCTCCCTCGCTTCGGCTTGTTCTTCGGGAGATAGTTCTACTCTATGGTTGACTATCACTCCGCAGTTGACCGCCTTTCCCACTTCTATATCATCTTCATCATAGTAATGTACTCCAAGCGAATAAACCTCGTCATCGGTCATACCGCAACCGCCCTCTTTACAGATTGCCATTGCCTGGTTGAGTATGAATGTCACGCAATCGTCCAAATTCTTGTTCTCTTTGGCATACGACACTGCAAAGAGTTCATCGGTCTTGGCTCTTTCGTCCAGATATGCCTTAATTGCCTGCTTGAAATGTTCTGTTCCTTTCATGATGTTTGTTATTTTGCTTGATAATAGATACTTGGTTCACTTGAAACATTGTATATGTACGCTCCGCACCTTACCAAAAGTGCTTGGTTTCCGTAGTACATCCGTTTCATTCCTTTGATACTGCCTGTGTGGTGAAAATTTGGAAATCGGCTGATATTGTACCGCTTCCCTTGTTCCTTTGTCATTCGTCTTGTCCTCATAGCGTTTAGAAATGATAGTCAATAACTCCACCTATGTAAAGCAGTTTTCCCGGCTCAAACTGGCTGACCGTCTGTAAAAACGAGTAAGACTGCTCGGCATAGCCGTTAACACCATACTCATCCATATAGAACTGATAACCGAGGTCAAGCGGATTTTTGAGAAATTTTTCAAGCTGGTACACCGCCCCAATCCACATCATGCAGTTTTCAACGGTAACGGCTTGTGCCTTTTCTTGGATGGCTGTAACAAATTCCTTTTTCCACTTGTCCGCACCGCCATTGTATCGGATTGTGTTTTCTGCCACAAGAGTGAACATCCCTTTGGGTAATGCCTTTCCTATCAGATTGGCGATATGGAATTTGCGCTCCTCCTCGTCTATCTCCGAACAATAGTCGTAATAGTGTCCGTCCCCTTGTTCAAGGGTGTCCTCGTTCAAGTAGTTGTCCCTGTCAACTCTTGTTTCCGTGATTTGAAAAATCTTGCTGTGCATAATCTGTCTGTTTTAATCGTTGAACTTTTGTCTTTTTCTTTTCCCTCATTTTGAAGCCTTTATCGGCTTTCTTGTCGGGATCTGAATTTTACGTGCAACCAAGAGACTGTGGAAACAGAGGGATAAGACAAGTAAATGGCAGAGGAGTTGATGAAATACCCAATTTACGCTTGACGGAAATTGCGGAAAGTTGTTGTCAAGTCCACCAAGCCATTAGCGAGCAGACCTGCATAGCGGTACTTGGCGTTCCCTCGCCACAGTACCTTTGCAAAGGAAAATAGAGCCGGCAAGATGAGCCGGAGAAGTTCATAATTCGATAGAAATTCATTCTATATAAAAGTCGAAAACACTCCATTAGAAAAGGAAATGAAAATTTCTCTGCCGGTAAAAGGGGTATTAAACAGACATTTAGGTTATATTAAATGAGGTAAAACAGGTATTGCCATCAAAGAAGGCAACGATGACGACGGACTGAACCAATATACCGGCTCAGCCCGTTAATACTCAAATTTTATTCTCCCTCTGACATTGCTTTTCCGTATGCAACGATTTCATTCATTGTAATCCATTCCGGTTTTTCATCTTCCTTGAAACTATTATAAAGTTCAGCCATCAGTTTAATTTGCAGATTTACATTGCCAGCCCACAAACGTCTGATATTCCGATTGCCGTAATTAAGGTAGTATTCGCAATCAGCTTGTAAACGACCTAACAATTGGTATCTGAATACAATATCACAATGTAAAACTCTGTCTATTATCTTTCTCTCATCTGAATTTGTTTCCATATTTGCCATAATCTTTTTATTTTCCCTCATTTTGAAGCCTTTATCGGCTTTCTTGTCGGAATCTGAATTTTACGTGCAACCAAGAGACTGTGGAAACAGAAGGATAAGACAAGTAAATGGCAGAGGAGTTGATGAAATACCCAATTAACACTTGGTGGAAATTGCGGAAAGTTGTTGTTAAGTTCACCAAGCAATTAGCGAAACAACCTGCATAGCGGTACTTGGCATTCCCTCGACGCAGTACCTTTGCAAAGGAAAATAGAGCCGGCAAGATGAGCCGGAGGTGTTCATTATATGTGACAAGTAAAACTGCTATAATTGGCAGATAGATAGCAGGAATTGTAAAATAGGAAAAGTATAACAACTCCGGCAAATCCTTTCGATATTTGACGGAGTTGTTATATAGCTCATGTTTTTTTCTTATTAAAAGCATAACAAAATCGGCAAGACGCATTGGTATTTGCCAAATTTGTTATAACTTTGCAACATAATTGAAGAACAATAATGACTGCCGTAAATCAGATAATAGATATTGCCAGAAAACAGGACGGGCAATTCACACGAAAAGACCTGCTGAATGCGGTGCGCTCTGGTATGAAAAACATATCAGAAGGCTCTCTTGTTGTGCTTTTGAATAGGATGCTTGCAGAGAACAAAATCATCAGAGTTTCATACGGGAAATACAAATTAAATGAAGATTTGAAATATGATTTTTTGTATAAGCCAAGCGAATTTATGCTTTCACTCAACAGACATATAAAAGAAAAATTCCCTTTCACAGATTATTGTATATGGCAACCATCTATATTCGCTTCTATGATGTTACATGTACCTGCGGTAAGAACCACATTGGTAGATGTTGAAAGGGAGGCAATGGAATCCGTTTTTATGTCATTACAAAACATGGAATTTGCAATCCCTGTTTTTTTGAATCCGAACCAAGAAGATGCGGATCGGTATATTACAAATCGTGATATGATTATTGTTCGTCCTCTTGTCAAAGAGGCTCCAATAGATATTATTGATGGCTGTCCCGTTCCTACATTGGAGAAAATGCTTGTTGATGCCATATCCGACAAGGAACTACAACATCTTCAGGGTAATGAATTATATACTATATATTCAAACGCCTTCTCGGACTATGAAATCAAAATGCCACGGCTGTTGAGATATGCGGCACGCCGTAACAGAAAACAAAAAGTCGAACAAATTATCAATACAATCAATATATGATACATCCCGATAGCAGGACATTATCTTGGATAGAACAAGTAGCCAAAGACAACAAGATAAAAGATATAGCCCTCGTTGAAAAAACAATCCGTGCATTCTCGTTGTTGGAAGCATTAGCCCGGTCCGGTTGTCCCTTTTTATTCAAGGGAGGGTCTTCCTTAATGCTTCATCTTGATACTGGCAAACGACTTTCAATCGACATTGATATAATTTGTCCTCCTGGAACAAGGATTGAAGATTATCTGGAAAAGTATTCCGAAGAATATGGTTTTGGAGAGGTTAAATTGGTGGAACGTATCTCTCGTACCGATATACCAAAACAACATGCCAAATTCTTTTACCAGGTGGCATATCCGGCAGGAGGACGTCAGGACAAGATTCTGTTGGATGTATTATTCGAGGAAATTCATTATGCAAATGTGGTGGAACTTCCCATTCAAAGTCGTTTGTTAAAGACAGAAGGAGATCCCGTAATGGTAAAATTGCCAAGTAAAGAAGATCTGCTCGGTGATAAATTAACCGCGTTTGCTCCTCACACGACCGGAATCCCATTTTTCAAAGAAGAAAAGAATTGTTCAATGGAAATCTGCAAACAGTTATTTGACGTTGCATCGCTTTTCGACATAGTTGGTGACTTATCTGTTACAGCGGAAACATTCAATAAGTTTGCGATGGTTGAACTTCAATACAGAGGTGAGAATCCTGATGCAATTCAAAAAGTTTTGGATGACATTTATGATACAGCCAAATGTATAGTAATGCGCGGGCAAGACAGTCTGGAGGAATTTGACCTGATTCAAGATGGAATTAAAAAAGTGCGTGGCTTTATTCATAGTGAAGTCTATACTTTGGAAAGTGCTATTACAAATGCTTCAAAGGCAGCTTATCTTGCCAAACTTATCAGTAATGGCATAAATGAGATAAAGCACTATAATCCATCCGAAGCAAATCTATTGGTCAACGTAACGATACACTCTCCACTCTCAACCAAATTGAATAAATTAAAGAAGACGAATGCAGAAGCGTTCTTCTATTGGAGCGAAATACAAAAGTTATTATAACGAGATTTTTATAATGCAGAAGAGCCAATCCATCACGGACAGGCTCTCCCTTTAAAAGAATTGACATTTAACTAATCAATTTGAACAAAAAGAATCTTACACTTTCCTATTTCATATATAGCATGACTTTGGTATGTCTGTTAGCTTCAGTGGGTACATAATTGGAAATACCTCCTTGACAGACCTTTGTTATATTTTCAACAGTCACTCCGCGCCTGCGCAACTCCGTGGCAATATAATCGGCTCTCGATGCGCTCAACTTATTGTTTATATCGGCAGTTCCAGTGGCAGCGTCAGCCGCACCTGCAACAGTCACGGACAATCCGTATTTCTTTGTCACACGCGCCAGTTCATCCAGATTGACCAACTGGGATTTATCAGTCAGTTGAACCGTGCCGAGTTCAAAGAAGAAATAGACAGGTGAACCGATGCACTCGTTGCCGGAACCTATAAAGGAGAGATAATCCGAATGGCTATAAATGGAAATGCTGTCATTATTCATATCTGGAGACAGCAGGGAATCGGCACCTGTGACATAGAAGCCGTTTACAACGCTACCGTCATTATTGGGTATGGCATTGACAAATTCAGACTTACTGAACAAACTGTCATTGGACAATGGAGACTTGCCATCCCAATGCCTGTTTTTCAATCTTGCCCGGAGCGAGTTCAGTCCGCTGTAATCGTTTCTCGGATAGACATTGCCCAAACTATCCCGGTCATCAAACATCTTGCTATATTTATCAAGCAAGCCCTCAATTTCCAGAATCTTCTTCAATTCGTTGATCGTTCTCATCGCCCTGTCATGTTGCCCGGTGTATCTGCGATTACTCTCCGATAGCTGTGAAGCGTAACCAATCAGCCACTCGTTCTGCCGGATGTAAGGACTCGCATCAACGGCACGTTTCCAGCCGGCCTTTCCAATAGTAAACGACAAGCCGGCTGACACGGAGAGTATATTATCTCCGAAACGATTGGATTTACCATAGCCATCAAAGTCCTGGAATGTGGAAATATTGCCAATTTCCAACAATGCAGACAGCCGTTTACAAATACGGTATTGCCCCTGTATTCCGTATGAAACGGCAAACGGATTATGTCCGTTCTGCGGATTGTGCAATAGTCCCAATCCTATGAATGGAATGATTCCCCAACGAGGATTCTCCACCTTGCCATACCGATATCCAAGCACATTCCACATCAAGTCAGCATGAAAGTGATGGTAGTCATTTGTGGCCAGTCCGCAATCTTTGAACTGCCAACCTCCATAACCGATTCTTGCTCCGATCTGCGGAGTGAGCCTCTTGCCGAGCGATGCGGAAATAGTAGGCTTTATCCTGTCAAATAAGTCGGCACAACCAACAGGTTTGCCAATGAACGCACTTGCACCACCTTGAAGACTGACAAACCAGTTATCGTTCCAAGGCGATGTCACGAATACACCCTTGCGGTAAGTCGGCTCCAAAGGCCGAAGCATCTGTTCGATATCCGTGTACGACTCCAGCTGTACAGTGTCCTTTGTCACAGGTGGTACAGCCGCTTTCATGTGCAGTGAACAGCTCATACCTGCCACTGCCAGAATTAAAAATATTTTCTTTGTCATATTCAACGCATTATTTTGTTTTGTTATCCATTGCAGAAAAACATATTCTGCCGATTACCTCTTTTGCTTCTTGCCGGAAGCCGGTCGCATCATTCTGCTTGCCATCATCATGCAACGCCTTGCCCATGCACGGTTATCCTCGTCATCATCCTTTCCCCATTTAAGGTTGTTTTTACTTCCTCCACCGCCATGCGTTTGGGCAAATGTAGTGGCATCGTTGACCATACCAAGGAAGAGGAGCGTGGCGCAGTGCATCACTTCCGCCCCTTGCTCGGTCAGGCTCTGCAACAAAGAACCGTCAAAGACGGATTGTTCCGCAACTCCCATTTCAGCCACTCTTGCCGAATGCTCTCCAACCAACGTTTCCAGCATTACATCTTTGAGCAGCACGTCCACGTTGGAATGGATTTCACGGCTGTACTTATAGGCTTCGCCTTTCAGTTCCTCCGTGCGCTCGCCAATGGCATCCATGTCCCTTTTAAGGGTTTCAAGCTGTTGGTCAGCCGTCCGTAGCTTATCTTGCTTGTCTTCCAGTTTCGTTTGGATAGAAGCCAGTTCTTTTTCCAACCGTTCCCTCTCGGCTATAATGGCAGCCGTATCTCCCTGATGGGATTGAAGGGTGCGTTCCAATGCCGATAGTTGGGATTCCTTTTCCGCTTTCGCTTTTCGGAGGTTATCCACCATAGAGGTCAAGCCTTTCACCCTGCGCTCTGCCAGACTTATTTCCACTTTAAGGTCTGCCAATGCTTTTTTGTGTTGGACAACCTGTTCCTCTATATTGGTACATTCTTCCGAAAGGTATCGGCGGTATTCCTCCGTGCTTCGATGTCTTGCCCCAGTTTCGGAAACATTACGTCCCCGTTCCAGTTGCCATTTTTCGTTCACTTGCGAGAGTTCATCGTGTAACATTTTCATTCTTGCAGAAAACTCATATTTGTCCTTTCCTGCAAACATCTTTTTGAACGCAAATTTCCCGTCTTGGATTGGCAATAAGGTAAGGTGCATATGCGGGGTCGTTTCATCAAGATGTACATAACACCCGACAATATTCTCCTCACCGAATCTTTCACTCATGAATCGGTACATATCCTTTGCCCATTCTTCCATTTCCGGCTTTCGTTGAAGCGAAGCATTGGCGGTATTGTTACCGGAACCATACACAACAGCCTGGTCTCCAAAAGCAAGCTGCCGCATTTGAAACTTCGATCCGCCCAGTATAAAATCCACGACCGTGCGAAATTTCGGTTCTGCCAAATCCGAATTGGGATCTTTTATCCCACGCCCGGCAAGGTTTTCAGCCATGCGTTCAGGAATAGACTTGTCCTTGTTTATAGGTCGCACCTTACCGCCCTTTACAATCTCGAAATTCAACCGTTCCCTCTGGCGGTCATAAGTTCCCTTGTCTATGGCGTGTGTCCAGCCGCTTTCTGTCCAGTTACGCTGGTGTTCGTTGCTTTGCGCAGTGGTTATGCCTTTCATCACGTTCATGTGCATCACCTGCCATGATTTTTCAGCCATATCATCCGTTTTTATCGGACAACCGATTTGCCCCAGCTTGCTGCTTGTCCGGCAACCACTCCCACCGACCGTAGTCGTGTGGGGTATTGAGTTACCCATACTTCCCTCTGTTTGGTCAGCGTGCAAGCACTGCTGCACGCTTATAATGGCAAGCCTACAAATGTAGGGCATCACGGCTCGTCCGTGGTTATACAATAGTTTTTGACTTACAACATCGGTTGTGGAGTCTATAAAAGGGTGGAATCACGCTCCTGGTACTTTGCCCACAACGCCCCGAACGGCTGTCGGAGCGTGGCGAGCATATCCGTTTCGCTCGAACTATTGGCCGCGCCGTCATTTCCAGCGTCCAGAATCATCTTGGCGATTATCTTGGATGCCTCCAAAAGTGAAGTCCAGTCACCTTCCAGTTCCTTGTGAAAGAACTCCAGGAAATCGGTCGGATCATCGAAGCGTGAGTTTCGTATGGCGCGTTTCAGTCCGGCTACGGCTACACGCTCGACAATCTCTTGGGCAAACTCCGTTTCTGCACCTGTCTTTATTGTCGGCTTGTCGCCCGAATGCTCTTTACCGGATTCATCGGCAAGCCGTTTCCGTCCGACTTCATGATACTGTCCACAAACCTCTCCCATATCTTCGTCAGACAGATTGCCATTTATCCATTCGGACAAAGCCTTGTCCAAATCATCGGCAAGTCCGGACCCTGTCTGACCGGTATAAGAGGCAGGAGTTTTACCACTGGAGAATGGTGCAAAAGTCACGGTAATGACCACACTCTTTGCGAACCTTGTCCGACGAATATATCCCATCTCCTCCAGTTTGTCAAGGAACGCCCTGACGGTAGCCCTGTGCCAGTGCCATTCCACCGCAAGGTCTGAAATGGTCACATGACACTCGTCAGTCTGCAACACATACTCGTGGTTCTTCAAAAAGGGAGCGATAAAACCTGCCGTTGCTTTCTCCAACAGGTCGTAGTAGGCTCCGGTCTTTGTCTTCCGTTCTCCGACTTTCTCTTTGAGGTAGTCGAAAAACATCATATCTGCCAATACCTGATTGGCGGCTCTATTCTTGTCTTTCATCATTTCATTTGATTTTTATTTGACTATATGTGGATTCTATTAACCTGCCACTATCCACTTATTCGTGGCAGTCTCGCGTGATGATGTCAGTAGTAATGTTCGGACATTGTTTTTGGATTTTCTTTCAAATGCTTGCGCGTGTCTTCATCCTGCCATTCGGCTAACACGCGGCAAGAGGGATAGAACATGGCAGCCAAAAGAAGAAAGGCAAGCGTGAACGCCGTGGTGTGCAGATGTGGTACAGCGCAGATGACCAATGTGATCAAGGCTGCCATAACGAATCTTTTCTTATCCTCGTGGAGTCTGTGCATCCATCTGTCGGCACGTCTGAATGAGAACAGAACGGCACAAGGTATGGTGGATATCAGCACTCCCCACTCTCCGAAGTGTCCGCTGACATAGACATAGTGATATAGCAGGAGGAAGATAAGCATACACTGCACATAGAGTTTCCTTGCACTCTCGCTACCCGCCATTCTGAGGCAAAACTTTGCCATAAAAAACCGGTTGCTCCTGTACAATGACATGGGCAGTATAATGAGCAATGCCGGAAATGACATTTCGATGACAATCCAAATCATAATCGTAATCCTTTGTGTAATCAGTATTGTTTGAATAATGGCAGTTCGGTCAGTTCCAGTTTGACCAGCCCATAGGTGGCAATCTCTATAATGGCTTCCACATCCTTGGCTTCGAGATATGACGCCCCTTTTTTAAGCCGTGCCTTTAGCTCGTGATTCTTTTGACGATACCTTGCCAATGCCTTGTCCAGCTCGTATTCGGATATGCTCCATTTCGTGCCACGCTCATAGCCATTGTGCTTATAGGTGGAACGGAGCCGGAGCATACGGCACACGCAGGAAACCGGCCTGCCCCGTCTGAACACGACACTTTGCCTGTATCCATATCCGTCATCCACGACTATCCAACTCCTGTACATATTGATAATGTATAGCATTTGCAGGTATATCGTCCGTCTCATATAAATTCGGCAAGCAACTCCTCCTTGGTCTTGCGGTACTTGAAATGACCGGTCTTTTCGTGAAGTTTCAAGTCAAGACAGATGTCGGAACACATGAACTCCAGGGATTCATAGATGGTCACGTCAATGCGGTCAACCTTGCCGGTATCAGAAACTCTCGCGTTCATCTTGAACATCTGTCCGAAAGCCGGATTGGAATAGGCACAGGTGCTGCTTCCGAATGTCGTTGCGCTTGAAGGAATATGATGATAAAGGGTTATCAGCTCTATGTCGTCCTCGAAGATGTCCATTACTTCTTCCAGATCGTATGGGTCGGCAAGCGGAAACGAAAGGAGGACGTAATCGTCATAGAACCGCGGCTGTTCCATTGTGGTTACATCCAGCAACTGCGGAAGCTGGAGTGGCACAAAGGAGAGAAAGTCATCGTAAAAAAGTTGTAGCATAACTGTTGTGTTTAGTTGTTTCTGGTTCGTCAAATGGATGTGAGCATTATCTTGATCAGTACTCCGGGCAATACCTGCCATTGGTCATTGTCCGTTCCGGCAGTCTTGTTGAGTTTGGCTATCATCTGAGGTGTCCGGTCAGCGACTGCATGAAGTGTTGTCCTTTCCATATCGGACAGAACAGCCACGCTGAAACCATCCAAGGCAACATACGGCTGCAACAACATCCAAACGTAAGCCCTTGCCTGCGCTTCGGTCTTTACATTGCCTTGGTTGATGCCATCACGGCAAGCCAAAGCGTTGAGTATGATTCTCCGGTTGGTTCGCCTGGCTGTATATACCAAGGCATCACGATAAGAGATTTTGCCGTCTTCTGCCGATTGGAACACAGACAGGTAGCATTTTTCAGTTTCATCGGCAATGGCAGACATGGCGGCATCGGCAAGCTCCGGAAGATGGCTCAGGAAAGAACGGAACAGCCAGTCCTCTTCCTTTATGAAAGCAAGCATTTCACTCTTGCCGCTTATTCCGGATTTCAAGGTCTTGGAAAGGAACATCCGGTATTTTTCAACGACAGCATCGGCACTGCCTTTATATGTCGGGACGGAATCCAATGGTTTGAAAAACGGCTCCGCTTCCGCTGCCGCCCGCATCAGCTCCGTGTCTTGCCGGTATCGGGAAGTCTGTTCTCTGATGAGCAACACATCCGCAAAAGTTCTCGGCTTCTCCAGAGCCAGACGGGTAAATTCAATGCGCAACGAATTGTGCAATCCACAAATTTCGCTTTCGTAATTGGCGTGAATACGGTTCGCCGTGTCTTTGGTGATACAGGCAGATACCGAATCCCGAAGCGACTGCCAGTCGTTGATTATTTCAATCAGACGGTCTGTTGGCAGGTTTGCTTCCTTTCGCACCTCGGACAAGTATGACCTGTAAGCATCGGCAGCATTTTTAACAGTCTGAAACATACTGTTGCCGGTCTTTTCTCCGCATGATGCCAATGTGACAATGGCCAAGCATACGGCAAGGAGTTTGACACATTGTCCATGTGTTTTTGAGTATGATTTACACTTCACACCTTTTATTATCAGCTCTATTTTCTCGTTAAATAAACCTTTAAACATGATTTCTTCGTTGAATTATGGTGGCAAAGATAAGTATAAAAGTTAGCACAATGATACTCTAAAATGAAACTTTAATCTATTTTCTTTTTCATACTTACGAGTATAATCCGCAGAACAAACAAGAGCGTAACAAGTGAAAACATAAAGTATAATAATTGAAAAATATTTTGTTGAGTATGATTTTAACCGAATTAAACTTTGTATCTTTGCACTTGGTATCATTTAGCATTGAACAGCACTATGGCAAAAGTAGGTTACATATTCAAAGCAGCCGGCTATGACGGCTTCGACACTGATGTGGAGTGGATGAAGCAATACGGTTGTGTACAAGTGATTGAGGAGGAAAACGGACACGAGAAACTGCGTCCCCAATGGAAACAGCTTATGGCAAGTATGGAACGGGGAGACGAAATCGTACTTGCTAAATTCAGCAACGCCCTGCGTGGTTCTCGTGAACTGGCGGCATTCATCGAGTTCTGCCGTGTAAAGGTGGTGCGGATTATCTCCATTCACGACAAGGTTGACAGTCGTGGCGACCTGTTCCCTGAAACCAAAGTTGCGGATGTTTTGGAGATATTCGGTGCGCTTCCGGAAGAGTGTGCCGCATTGCGAAAGGCTTCAGCGCATATCATCCAACTAAAGCAGAACATAAACCAGCCGTCCAAAGAGAAAAACATCAGCAAGGCGGAAAGGGAGAAAACCATCGTGGCAATGTACAATAACGGGCATTCAATCGATGACATCTGGAAAGTAAGCGGATTCAGCAGCCGTAGTTCCGTATTCCGCATACTAAACAAATACGGAGTTTCGCTCAATCGGGGTAAGTTCAGCGGCCCGCTGGGAAAACGTAAACCGAAATAAGAATAAAGTAAACTATAAAACATACTGCATATTTGAGAAAAAGCAGTATCTTTGCAAGGTAAATATGTTCGGCATATGTGTATTACAGATAAACTTAAGGAAGAAGGCTTCGTCTCGACTAAGAATTTGAGCGACTGGCAAGAACAACAGTTGCAGGATGCTGTCCGTAAAGGCGAAGCGGTAAGGCTCAAAAACGGCATATATGCAGACATTGATGCCTTGGCAAATACCATGGTGGATATACGGATAATAGTCCCCGGTGGCATACTATGCCTTTGGTCGGCATGGTCTGTTTATAATTTGACGACACAGATACCCAATGCTTACTATATAGCCATTGAACGAACACGAAAGATCGTTCTGCCTGATTATCCGGAATTTCAACTGATTTATCAATCCGATAATCTGCTCTCTATCGGGGCAACCCGAAAAAATGTACAAGGATACGATATTCCTATCTTTGATATGGAGCGTTCTGTATGCGATGCAATCAAATACAGAAACAAAGTCGGCATTGATGTAATGGCAGAAATCCTCCAAACTTATCTAAGACATCCGGACAAAAATATCTCACGGCTGATGGATTACGCATCAAAGCTAAGAATACGCAAAACACTGAATCAATATCTTGAAGTATGGCAATAAAAGAAATACATAATTTCGGCTGTTCGGTAAAAGCCAAATTGTTGAATATCTCACGGAATGAGAAACTTGGGTACCAGATGTTGGTGACAAGATACCTCCAAGAGCGTTTGCTCTATCGTTTGTCGATAAGCCAGTACCACGACCATTTCTTCCTGAAAGGTGGAGCCTTGTTGTATGCGCATGAACGCTTTATGGCAAGGCCTACATTGGATATTGATTTTATGGGGCATCATATTGACAATGACAAGGAGAATGTTAAAAAGGTGTTTGCCGAGATTTGTGCGATTCCATACCAACAAGACGGGGTGACATTTTATACAGAAACTCTGAGAACCGAAGACATTGCCGTTGAAAAGAAATATCCGGGTGTAAGGCTCACGCTGGGTGCCTCCATTGATACCATTCGCCAAGACGTATCAATGGATATCGGATTTGGAGACGTGATAACTCCATGCCCTTCCGAACTGGATTATCCAAATTTAATTGACGGATTCCCGGCAACTAACATTTTGGCATATTCATTAGAAACCGTCATCGCCGAAAAGTTTCAAACTGTGATTGTAAGAGCGGAAGCCAACAGCAGGATGAAAGATTTTTACGACCTATACACTATTTTACACGGAGGGAAATATGACAGTGAGATATTAAGTGAGGCCATTAACGCCACTTTTGAAAATCGCCAGACTGTCTATACGGACAATCATATTGTATTCAGCAATGATTTTGCCAACAATACGGACTTAAACACACGATGGAACTCGTTTGTCAAGAAACTTAAACTCCAACAAGAACTGACTTTTCCTGAAGTTGTAGGTTTCCTACAAACCAAGCTCGAACCTTATTGGGAGAAACTGAAATAGCCACATATTGCATTGATATTTAACATTATATATTCGTCCATGTCGTGATTTTTTCGTATCTTTACAAGTATTAATCAGAAATAAATCAGTGATATGGGAGACGTAATCATTACAGTATTGGGATTGTGGGTGTTCATCAGAATCTTGAAAGTGATATTCGGAGGCTGGAGCAAAAGCGACTACCAGCGGGACAGGTAAGATTCAACCAACAGAATGCAGCCTATGACAGTCATTCATGTCTGGCATAGCGAGGGACTTAAAAATCAGTATTTAATTCTCCCTCTTGTCGAAAATATCAACCCAAGCAAAGGGCGGGCAGTAAACGAGTTTCTTCTGCAAGCCCGATAAATAACAAAATGTTTTGACTGCCGGGATAAAACGAAGTCTTGGAGCGGTTGGCAAATCTTTTTGTATCGGGCGATTTCGGCAGAGTGTCTTGCGAAAGAGGAGCAACGTGCAACATTGCGCAGCCGAGCAAGTCTCTCGAAGAAAAATAGAAGAAGCCGTTTACGGGATGGGTGAAAACTTATAATGGGCAACCCATAGATGTATAACAGGTAAACATACGAGCAAAAACAAAAGCGACCGAAGCCGCTTTGTTTGTCGGAACGAGGCAGGAGTTATTTCTTGCCTTTTTTCGTTTTCTTTTCCGGCTTCGCAGGAGTTTCTTCCTTGTCGGGTGTCTGGTAGAACTTGTTAGCGACCATGACGATGCGGTTGTGTTTCACGCCGTCCTTGTCAATCCATTCTTCGGGTTTGAAGTAGCCCTCCACTGTGAGCAGGGTACCCTTGGTGATTTGGGCAAGCGAATCGGTGTTGGCGTTGTTGCGCCAGGCTTCCACGTTGATGAAAGCGGACACACGTTTTGTTTCCTCGCCACTCTTCTCCTGACGGCTTACTGCCAATGAGAAGCGTGCCACGCTTGCGTTTGCGAACTGACGGATTTCTGCGTCCTTACCTACGAATCCTGATACTACGAAATTGTTCTCAATCTGTTTCATGTTACAATGCTTTAAGTTGTTAATTAAATTATTTTTACGCTGCCAATATAAGTGAGTGCAGTTACAGGGTTGCGACAAGGTTAGCAATCAAATACTCTTTATTTTTGTCAGCGTAAGCCGTCAAAACCTCCGGCCCGATAAAGGAAGATTTGTGAAGCTACACCATTGACCAAGGCTTTCAGCCGTACCCGGCTGCATACTAACTTTGCAACGGAAAAATGAGGAATAACACGACCAAAAGCAGTAACGATATGGATTGGTGAATAAACAAGTGAGCGAGGTTCGCAGACAAAGGACAGCATCCGTCCGCAGACACAAAGTTTCAGGTACGCTTCGGCTGTAAAAAAGAAGCAGAGTGATGAAGCGATGAATCCAGTATGTCCTCTCAATGAGGATGCTGTAATACTGAATCCGTTATGACGCTACACAGCCAAAGGTATTTTGCTATGGAAGGGATACCCGAAGAACAGAATGGCACGACGATCGCGGAAACCTGCATCAGAATAGCCGCGTTCTACCTTACCGACAGAACCGGAGAAATCAAGGCAAAGAAAACAAAGGCAAGAAGTCCGGTGCTGAACAAAGCAGCCCGGTCGCCATTGCGAAATATGAAATGCCATATATACAAAAGGAGACTTGACTGTCAAAGATGAATATATAAGAGGAAGAACGGCTTGCCTTGCAAGCCCCAATTATAAAAGTTGATGCCATTGGAAATGTATTTCCAAATGGCGTGGACACAACAATGTGGAGCATTGCCCCACATTGTCATTCAGCCAAATGCCGGTCAGTTCAGGTATAACCATTCTTTTATCTCCAGTTCCTCGCCACAAGGAAAATCAATGATAGGGTCACAAATGAATGTACCACAGAAATTGACTACTACACAGCCGTTTTTCAGAGAGGCCGGTTCACTCCAATCATCGTCCGTATGTCGGATATGATACCACAGTTTACCCTTGGGCAAGGTATCGGTGGCAATCCGCAAATCAATAAATTCGCCCTCAATGGTCTTGCCATTCGCCAAAGTCAGAAGCATAGGCGATTTACTTTCTTTTCTGTAATCGTACAGCATAATCTTTCTTTTAATCTGTTATCTCAATTATTTCATCAATCCGACCGCAAAGGAATGTCCGTAAAGCGGTCTTGTCCACAGCATAGTATTCGGCTATATGTCCGTATTGCTTGACAAAGTAGCGTTTCAGTATGTCTGAGAAGTTGAAGCGGTAGCCCATAAATGGCAATGACCTTTTGAAATAGGTGTTGCTGTTCACGCTGTCCGTAAGCCAATTCTTCTGTTGTCGGCTCATTGGCATACCCTCATTGAGTTGCACTCTCAATTGATAGACCTTGCTGTCTTGCAAGGTTGAAAGTTCGGGAATATACCAATCCACAAACCTTGTCGCTATCGGTGTCATCATAAAGCAATCCCCCCATTAGTCATAAATTAGCACTTCATCTCGGTATTCCACCACCTCCTTGCCGTTGGTGAGCCTTACCACTATCTTGTTACCGTAGTCTCCCACGACTTCACCCTCTGTATGCCCCTTGTAAGGAGTCAGTAATGTGCATAAGCACCCGATAATGTCCGTATCTTGTTCGTCCTCGTAATACATAGTCAGTGAGTTTTTAAGGGTTATCGGTATGACCATTCTCCATTAGAGAACACTTGGAAGTTCACATATTCGTTACATAGTTCGTGCGTCAGCACTCGAATGTAGATTTTGTCTTTGTTCTCCAAAAGAGAAATCATCTTGTTTATCTCTTTTTCGGGATAGTCCCATTTTGACGAAAACTCTCCCTCGATACTGTCTTCCGACCTGTCAAGGTAACAGTCGCAAAATGTGTCTTCCAAAAAGTTCTCCACCTTATCAAGGTCTTTCTCGTTCTCCGTACTTGCGTAGAAGATGTTAGTCGCATAATTTGCCATAATCGCTTTTGATTTGATTTTTTACTTTTCCCTCTGTTGGCATCAGCTACTTTCGGGTTTGATTAAAATTATGTCGCTTTGCAAGGTGTCCCGGCTCTTCCTGCAAGGCTTCACAGACAAAATACGACCTCAGTTGAAAACCGAGTGTGGAGATTTTGGCTTGAACCGATAGGCTTGACCTTGCAAGGAAGAAAGACGGGATATATACCTTTGCGACACAATTCTTATCAACCAACCCGAAAGGCGATGTGAAGACGAGAGAGGATAGTAAGTGTACAACAGGAGCACTATAAACGGAAAAACGCATTTCAAACAATAGTGAATAAAAAGAAGGATTTGCTGACGAAAAGAAAAAGCAATCAAGAGTTTAGAAATTGAGAAAATCAAGTAGTTTAGTTTAGAACTTGATTAGATATACAAAAACCAAACTAAACCTATTCCATCATTACTTTACTCACGTTATTGGAAACGGCATCAAACCTAACTTTCGTCCGAGGGACAGGCGAGGGACAAGCAACAATACAACGAGGGACAAGCAACAATACAACGAGGGACAAATTATGTCCCTTGCATTTCAGCATGGTTTTTCAGGAATGTTTTTATAGCTTTTTTCTTTTGGTGTGCAAGATTACGGCTTTTAACATTTCTGAAATAAAACAGAATCTAACTATAGATCCGAGGGACAAGGAGGGATAAAGAAAAAATAATCGTGAGGGACAAACCGTGTCCCTTACATTTCAGTACGGCTTTTAGGAAGTGGTTTTATTGTTTTTCTTTCTTTTTATATGCGAAATTTTGTCCCCCGTTTGTCCCCCGAAAATATCATTTAAAAAATTCTCCATTGATACACAGTGATTTACACAATACAAATATCGTTTGCGTGGGCAAATAAACATTCTGTATCGGAAAATGATATATCGCAATTAACCGCAACGAATTAGAACCAACTATAATGAA
>OJOI01000854.1_pt1 | contig 19200 bp, 16 predicted proteins | sample 1598061 | NCBI WGS metagenome assembly OJOI01 (sample SAMN01915224, study PRJEB22387) | human gut metagenome | isolation source: stool | host: Homo sapiens | place: USA
CAACATAAAATATCCGGCAGGGTGATCGATACCACCCAGGAACCTCTGGTGGGTGCCACCATCACCCTGAAAGAAAAACCGTCTGTCGGCACCACCACCGATACGGAAGGACGCTACACCCTGACACTGCCGGACCAGAAAGAATATACCGTACAGGTCTCTTTTGTGGGATATGTGACCGCTACAAAAAAAACAACAGCTGCCCGTCAAGGTCGTCTCGATTTCATTCTGAAAGAAGATCAGATGAATCTGAGTACCGTAGTTATCACCGGAACACGTACTCCGAAACTACTGAAAGACGCTCCGATCATCACCCGGGTAATCACAGCCGGCGATCTGAAGAAAGTGGACGCAACCCATATCGGACAATTGCTTCAGGTAGAGCTACCGGGTATCGAGTTCTCTTATTCAATGGATCAGCAGGTAAAGCTCAACATGCAGGGATTTGGCGGTAATGCCGTCCTCTTTCTGGTAGATGGCGAACGTCTGGCCGGAGAAACACTGGATAACATAGACTACAACCGCCTCAACCTGGACAATGTAGAACGAGTGGAAATAGTGAAAGGCGCGGCCTCTACGCTGTATGGTTCAAGTGCCATCGGGGGGGTAATCAATATCATTACCAAAGCTTCGGACGATCCGTGGAATCTGAACCTCAATACTCGTTTCGGAGTACATAATGATCAGCGGCATGGGGGTACGGTAGGATTCAATGCCGGCAAGTTCTACAGCCAGACCAACGTACAATATACCAACATAGACTCCATTCACGTAAAACAGGGGGATTATACGACCATCAACGGCAATAAAACCTGGAACGTGAAAGAACGCCTGATGTTCACCCCGAACGAGCAATTGCGACTGACGGCACGTGCTGGCTATTATTTCCGTGAACGGGATGCCTCCTCGGAAACCAAGAACCGTTATCGCGGATTCAGTGGCGGGCTGAAAGGAAACTACGACTTCAACACGAAAAGTAACCTGGAACTGGCCTACACATTCGACCAGTACGACAAAAGTGACTATCTGGTCTCATATAAGAATGATATCCGCGACTACAGTAATGTGCAACACAGTGTACGCGCGCTTTACAATTATACGTTCAACGATAAGAACACGCTCACCGTCGGAGGAGACTATCTACGAGATTATCTGATGTCGTATCAGTTCAAAGAAAACGCCGATTATACCATGCATTCCGCCGATGCTTTCGGACAGTTCGACTGGAATCCCACGGAACACTTCAACGTGATTGCCGGATTGAGGTTCGACTACTTCTCCGAATCGAACGTGCGCCATTTCTCACCGCATCTGGGATTGATGTACAAGATAGGAAACTGCTCGCTGAGGGGATCTTATGCGCAGGGGTTCCGTTCGCCCACCTTGAAAGAGATGCACATGAACTTCTACATGGCAAACACCATGATGATTTATGGTAACCCGGATCTGGAGCCGGAAACCAGTCACAACTTCTCGCTCTCCGGAGAATATACCAAAAACCGTTATAATTTTACGCTGACAGGATATTATAACCTGGTGCACGACCGCATCGAGTATACCTCTTTCAGAGATACCGACGGAATGATCGCACAAAAATATATCAATACCCCACGGGTAGACATTGCCGGAATCGATGCCAATGCCTCTGCCAAATATCCTTGCGGTATAGGTGCACGTATCTCGTATACGTACATCCACGAGTTCATGCGTGACGGACAGACCAAACTCAGCTCTACCCGCCCCCATTCGGCTACGGTACGGTTGGAGTATGGCAAAACATGGGATCATTATGACTTCAATCTGTCACTCGACGGACGGGCTTTGTCACAGGTGAAAACCAATCAATATACTTCCAATGATCCGAATGCGGGAACGGAAAAGGTTACTTATCCGGGATATACCATGTGGAACCTGACGCTCACACAAAGAGTATGGAAGGGGATCAATGTGAATATGGCCGTCAATAACCTGTTCAACTACCGACCTGACTATTATTATGCCAATTCACCCTATACGACGGGAACCAACTTCTCCGTAGGGCTGTCGCTGGACATTGACCAAATGTTCAGAAAATAGCGGAAGAGGCTAAGCCAGCGGATATCTCCGATCGTCCGGCCGGCATTTAGTAAGAACGAAATAAACCAAAGAACAAAAAACAATATGAAAAAGAAACAAATCATCACCACTTGTTGTGTGGCTGCGGCAATACTCGTCGGGGTATTCGTCTGGCAAGCCTACTTCAGTGCCACGAAGATTGCCTTTGTCAATTTCCAGACCATCAACCTGGGAAATATTTCGAAGGCGAACGACAATTCATTTGTCAAACTAAGGGAGGTCTCTACCGATCACCTGGACGAACTGACGGGCTATGATATGGTGTTCGTCAACGGTATGGGATTGCGCATCGTCGAAGAACAACGCCAACAGATACAACGGGCGGCCGACAAAGGTATACCGGTGTACACCTCCATGGCTACCAATCCCGCAAACAATATCTGCAATCTCGATTCGGTACAGATGAGTCAAATACGTCAATACCTGACTAATGCGGGAAAAGTAAATTACCGGAATCTGCTTTCGTATGTCCGCAAAGAGATTGATGGTAAGCTGATCTCCGCCCCCGTACCGGAAGCACCGGTAGAAAAGCCGACCGACATTCTTTACCACGCCGGAGTGAAGAACCCGGATGATGAAATGGAATTTCTCAACGTAACCGATTATGAAAAGTTCCTTCGTGAAAACGGACTCTATCATGAAGGTGCCCGCAAGGTTGTGATCACCGGGCAGATGGCGGATGCCACAGGACTAATCCTGGCACTCGAAAAAGCCGGACACAATGTATATCCGATCTCTTCTTTCACCCGTTTCATGGAGTTCGTCCGTGAAATACGACCGGACGCTGTTATCAATATGGCACACGGACGCATGGGCGACGATATGGTGGAATATCTGAAAGAACGCAATATCCCTCTCTTTGCACCACTCACAGTCAACAGCCTGGTAGAAGAGTGGGAAAACGATCCGATGGGTATGTCGGGAGGATTTCTTTCGCAAAGCGTAGTGACACCGGAAATTGACGGTGCCATCCGTCCTTTCGCCCTCTTTGCCCAATACAAGGACGATGAAGGACTGCAACACTCTTTCGCCGTTCCGGAACGGTTGGAGACATTTGTCAACACAGTGAACAATTATCTCACCTTGAAAACAAAACCCAACAGCGAAAAGCATATAGCCATCGTCTACTACAAAGGCCCCGGACAAAATGCCCTCACAGCAAGCGGAATGGAAGTAGGCCCGTCACTCTACAACCTGCTGCTGAGAATGAAGAAAGAAGGCTACCGGGTAGAAAACCTTCCGGAGAGCGCCAAAGAGCTGGAAAAGATGATCCAGGCACAGGGAGCCGTATTCGGAATGTATGCAGAAGGCGCATTTGATGAATTTATGAAAACAGGGAATCCCGAACTGGTGACTAAAGAACAATACGAGAGCTGGGTAGAAGCATCGCTACGCCCCGGAAAATATGCTGAAGTGGTAGCCGCCAACGGTGAATTCCCCGGCCAATACATGACTACGCCGGACGGACGCCTGGGCATCGCACGATTGCACTTTGGCAATGTGGTACTGATGCCGCAGATGGCAGCCGGTAGCGGAGACAACGCCTTTCAAGTGGTGCATGGAACCAACGCCGCACCTCCCCACACTTATATCGCTTCGTATCTTTGGTTGCAGCATGGTTTTAAGGCAGACGCAATGATCCACTTCGGTACGCACGGAAGCCTTGAGTTCACTCCACGAAAACAGGTAGCGTTGTGTAGCGATGACTGGCCCGACCGCCTTGTAGGAGCTCTTCCACACCTTTATATATATTCTATCGGCAACGTGGGGGAAGGCATGATAGCCAAACGACGTTCGTATGCTACCTTGCAATCTTACCTTACACCTCCTTTCCTCGAAAGCAGTGTACGGGGCATCTACCGTGACCTGATGGAGAAAATCAAGATTTACAATAACACCACAGGAGCGAAAGAAAAGCAGTCGCTTGCCGTAAAAGCACTCACCGTGAAACTGGGCATCCATCGTGAACTGGGGCTGGACAGCTTGCCGACCCACCCATACAGCGAGGACGAAGTGGCACGTGTAGAGAACTTCGCTGAAGAACTGGCCACGGAAAAAATCACCGGACAGCTTTATACCATGGGGGTTCCCTATGAACCGGAGCGTATCACCTCTTCCGTACTTGCTATGACAACCGAACCGATCGCTTACAGCCTCTTGTCACTCGACAAACAACGTGGCAAAGCAACAGCCGATGTAGAAAAGCATCGCTCTCTCTTCACCCAACGCTATCTGAATCCGGCCCGTGCCTTAGTAGAGAAACTGATAGCCAACCCTGCTTTGGCAACAGACGAACTGATCTGCCGCACTGCCGGTGTCAGTCCCGAAGAACTGGCAAAAGCACGAGAAATAGAGACCTCACGCAATGCTCCGAAAGGAATGATGGCGATGATGATGGCTGCCGCCGCCAAAAACAAGACCGGGGATAAAACCGGCAAAACAGCCGATAAGATGCCGGAAGCCATGAAGAAGAAAATGAAAGAAATGGGCGCACATATGGATTCATCCAAAGCCATGGAAATGGCAAAAAAAATGGGTGCCGATCCGGAAGCCCTGAAGAAAATGGAAGCAAAAATGAATGCCTCAAAGGGAGATAAGCCGGAAGCGGATAAAGCTAAAGGCATGTCGGACATGATGGCCGCCATGGGGAAAAAAACGGCTCAAAAGGAATACAGCAAAGAAGAAATCAACTTTGCCCTTGCACTGACGGAGGTGGAACGCACCATCCGCAACGTAGGCAACTACCAAACGGAACTGACTGCCAGCCCCGAGAAAGAACTTGCCAGCCTTGTCAATGCCCTCAATGGAGGATACACCGCACCTTCACCGGGTGGTGATCCGATTGCCAATCCCAACACCCTACCCACAGGACGCAACATGTATGCCATCAATGCAGAAGCCACTCCGTCAGAATCGGCCTGGGAAAAAGGAGTTGCACTTGCCAAGCAAACCATTAAAACTTACCAACGCCGCCATAATGACAGTATCCCGCGTAAGGTCAGTTACACGCTCTGGTCCGGTGAGTTTATTGAAACGGGAGGAGCTACCATCGCACAAGTATTGTATATGCTCGGTGTAGAGCCGGTTCGTGATGCATTCGGACGTGTCAGCGATCTGAAGTTGATTCCTTCTGCCGAATTAGGCCGCCCGCGCATCGACGTAGTAGTACAGACATCGGGGCAACTACGCGACATTGCGGCCTCCCGCCTTTTTCTGATCAATCGTGCGGTAGAGATGGCTGCAGCTGCCAAAGACGACAAATATGAAAATCTGGTAGCGGCAAGCGTAGTAGAAGCCGAAAAGACACTGACCGAGAAAGGGGTAAGTCCGAAAGATGCCCGTGAAATGGCTGCATTCCGTGTGTTCGGCGGTGCCAACGGAATGTATGGTACGGGCATTCAGGAGATGGTTGAATCCGGTGACCGCTGGGAAGATGAATCAGAGATAGCTGCCACCTATCTTAATAACATGGGTGCTTACTATGGCAGTGAAAAGAACTGGGAAGCCTTCCGGAAATATGCCTTCGAAGCCGCACTGACCCGTACGGACGTAGTGGTTCAGCCTCGTCAAAGCAATACATGGGGCGCGTTGAGCCTCGACCATGTCTACGAGTTTATGGGAGGTATGAACCTGGCCGTACGCAACGTGACCGGCAAAGATCCCGATGCTTACCTGAGCGATTATCGCAACCGTAACCACATGCGCATGCAAGAAGTCAAAGAGGCTGTCGGTGTAGAAAGCCGTACCACCATCCTCAACCCCGCTTACATCAAAGAGAAGATGAAAGGCGGCTCTTCCTCTGCTGCGGAATTTGCCGAGACAGTCACCAATACATATGGCTGGAACGTAATGAAACCTGCCGCCATCGACAAAGAGCTTTGGGACAACATTTACAATGTATACGTAAAAGACGAATACAACCTGAACGTGAAAGAATTTTTCGAAACACAAAGTCCCGCAGCGCTTGAAGAAATGACTGCCATCATGCTCGAAAGTGCCCGTAAAGGTTTGTGGAAAGCAAGTGCCGAACAGGTTGCCGAACTGGCAAAACTGCATACGGAGACGGTAAATAAGTATCGTCCGTCGTGCTCGGGCTTTGTATGCGACAACGCCAAACTGCGCGAATACATCGCATCCAAGTCAGACGCTCCGGCTGCCGCACAGTACAAAGAAAATATCTCTAAAATACGCGAAGCGAAAGTTTCGGGCGATGCCAAAGGAATGGTGATGAAGAAAGAAGAGATAAACCGGACACCGGAAGAACAAAAGACAACCCTGAGCAACATTGCCGTGGGTGCAGCCGTTGTAGTGGTAATACTGGCACTCGTACTCTTTGTCCGTAAACGTCGTAAAACATCAGAATAATCAGAAGTATGGATACAGTCGTACTTGTATTAATGCTGTTAATAGCATTCAACTTTCTGCTGAAACAGACTTTCTGGAAAACGGTTGCAGTCGGCATCATAGCCACTGTTGCCGCCCTGTTTGCAGGACTGATGTGGCCGTATGCCATCGAGCAATCGAAAACACAGATTGCCGACTGGCTGGGTAACACAGCCCTGATGCTGGACACTTCCGTTTTGCTGACCATCGAAGTCAGCCTCCAGATGGCCTATGCCATGCTGGCGGTACATGTTGCCAGTGCCTATCCGGTAAAACCGCGTACACTGCTCACCTACCGCTTCCTGAGATGGTTTCCGGGACTGCTCATCTTTCCGGTACTATTCAGCGGGCTGGTCTATCTTATCTTTGCCTTCCCGGGGACACCATTCACCACCGTGGCATGGATGTATGCCGCTTGCGTGCTGATAGCCATTCCCGTAGGACGTTGGTTACTGCTTTACCTCCTTCCGGAGAAGGAGTTGCGGCTGGAACTCTTCTTCCTCACTAACGCATTGGTGGCCATTCTGGGAATTGTCGCTACCGTAAACGGACGGACCTCCGTAGCCGGAGTCAGTGAAGTAAATTGGGGAGCACTGGCCGGCGTCGGTGGAATAACCATCATCGGCAGTGCCATCGGACTCGTTTGGCGAAGGGTGAAGAAAAGAATCAATTAATCACAAAAATAATAAGTAAATCAACTCATTAAAACAGATCAACAATGAATATTATATCAGACATTTTATATTGGATTTCTACAGGACTACTCGTTCCTGACATCGTATTGCTTATCGTATTATTCGGCCGTGCACTTCTGCTGGTCGGCAGTTTCTACGGACAATTTCTCTCAATACGCAAAACCGAGGCACTACTCCGTAACGAACTGAATGCACTCACTCCTGCCACCGTTATGGAACTGGCAGACAAGCTTCCGGAAAAATCATCATCATTAGTCATATCGTACATACGCCAGGTGCTCCAGGCACATGAAAGCCCGGCACAGATACAGAGACTGCTTGCCAACTTTGAGATAGCCGCCGATAAAGATCTGGCTATCTCTAAAACTCTGACAAAGCTCGGACCTATCCTCGGTTTGATGGGTACGCTTATCCCGATGGGACCTGCCCTTGCCGGACTGGCAAGCGGCGACATTGCTTCAATGGCCTATAACATGCAGATTGCTTTTGCCACGACCGTTGTCGGACTGGTAGCAGGCGCCGTAGGTTTCTTGACCCAGCAGGTGAAACAACGCTGGTATCTTCAGGACATGACCAACCTGGAATTCCTTTCTGAATTGTTGAACGAAAAACGTGCGGCCCGATGAAACGAAACCTACTCAGAAAAGAAGAAGATGCTGACCCGATCAGCGTTGTATCGAACCTGTTCGATGTAGCCATGGTTTTTGCCGTAGCCCTGATGGTAGCTCTTGTCAGCCGCTACAATATGACCGAGGTTTTCTCTCAGGAAGACTACACGATGGTGAAAAATCCGGGAAAAGAAAACATGGAAATTATTACCAAAGAGGGACAGAAAATCAACCGTTATACTCCTTCGGAAGACCAGCAGAAAAGCGGTAAAAAAGGAAAGAAAGTAGGTATCGCCTATGAACTCGATAATGGGGAAATCATCTACGTTCCGGAAGAATAATAAAGAATAGATTATCCTTAAAATGCAGACAAACGCATCTTTCATCCGCCCATCCGGCAACGAAAGATGTATTTGTCTGCATCTCTTTTACAAGTCAACAATACACCCGCTCTTTTATGAATAGTTGTTGTTTTTTAAAACACACTCTCTGCACAACCATTCCAAATTCTATTATCTTTGCTCCCTGATCGGTTCCGAATAGTCATTCCTCTATCCGGATTAAAAGGGAATCGGGTGTAAATCCCGGACAGTCCCGCTGCTGTGAAGCTCCGTCTGAATTTCCGATAACAACTGTTGCCACTGGGATACCTTTTTGTAAATAGATAAGGAGTCACCGGGAAGGCGTCGGAAACAAGGAGTCAGTCAGAAGACCTGCCGCTTATCAAAGGCTGTTTCCACTCGTGGGATTAGGGAAACGGTACGAAAAGATTCTATAAATATTTAGTTAGAACATAACTCATGGAAATAACCAAGAGGAACGGAACGACGGAACCCTATGACAGGGAGAAAATTGCCGTCGCCATACGAAAAAGTTTTGCCAGTACAGGGCAGGAAGTAAGTAACGAAATCATCTATTCGGTGGTAGAAGAGGTGGAAAATTTTGTCGGGAAAGATACCGCAAACCGTAGTGTCGAACAGATACAGGATAAAGTGGAGCAAAGTCTGATGGAACACGGCTTTTATGCCGAGGCCAAAAATTACATACTCTACCGCTGGCAACGGACTGAACGCAGAAAAGCACTCAACAGCATAATAAATGAATTAGGAGACGGAACTGTGATGGATGTCCTGAAAGAGATTCAGAAAGACTTCACCACCCACGAATACAGTCTCGTTGTACTCTATGAAAAATTTTCAGGGTTTTGCAAACAGGAAATGCCACATTCCGAACGTTTGGCAGCATTGATTAAGGCTGCCGTGGAACTGACCACTCAGGAAGCACCTGACTGGGAGTTTATCGCGGCCCGTCTACTCAATTTCCAACTATCGAAGAAACTGGAAAAGCAGGCGGCATCGGCAGGCATCCGTTCGTTTTACGACAAACTGCGCTATCTGACGGAAGAAGGACTATACGGTAGTTACATACTGGCGGCCTACTCGCAACAGGAGATTGAAGAAGCAGCCGGATTTATCTGCCCTGACAGGGACAAACTATTTAATTATTCCGGACTGGATCTGCTTGTCAAACGCTACTTGATCCGTACCCGACTCCATGAACCGGCAGAGTCCGTACAAGAAATGTATCTGGGTATCGCCCTCCATCTGGCTATGCCCGAACAGAAAGAACGGATGACTTGGGTGAAAAAATTCTACGACTTACTAAGTCGTTTGGAGGTGACAATGGCCACTCCTACCCTCTCGAATGCCCGGAAACCTTATCATCAACTTTCAAGTTGTTTCATCGATACGGTACCCGACAGTTTAGAAGGTATCTACCGCAGTATCGATAACTTTGCCATGGTAAGCAAATTTGGTGGCGGCATGGGAATGTACTTTGGCAAAGTACGTGCGGCAGGAGGAAATATACGGGGTTTTAAAGGTGTAGCAGGAGGAGTAATTCGATGGATGAAGCTTGTGAACGATACGGCTGTAGCTGTTGATCAGTTGGGTATGCGTCAAGGTGCTGTCGCTGTCTATCTGGATGTATGGCACAAAGACCTGCCGGAATTCTTACAATTGCGGACCAACAACGGAGATGACCGGATGAAAGCTCACGATATTTTTCCTTCGGTATGTTATCCGGACCTGTTTTGGAAAATGGCTAAGGAAGACCTTAACCAACCATGGTACTTATTCTGCCCTAACGAGATTATGACAATCAAAGGGTATTGCCTGGAAGATTATTACGGAGAAGAATGGGAAAAGAGATACCATGACTGTGTAAACGATACCCGACTTTCCAAAAGAAGTATAAGCATTAAAGACATTGTCAGATTGGTGTTGCGATCGGCAGTCGAAACAGGTACTCCCTTCACCTTCAACCGTGACACAGTGAACCGGGCCAACCCCAATGCTCACCGGGGCATCATTTACTGTTCGAATCTTTGTACGGAAATAGCACAAAATATGGCAGCTATCGAAACGGTGTCCACCGAGATACGTACGGAAGAGGGTGACACAGTAGTGGTGAAGACGGTACGGCCCGGCGACTTTGTAGTTTGCAATCTTGCCAGCCTCTCGCTGGGGCATCTCCCATTGGAGGACGAAGAACAGATAAAGGAGAAAGTAAGCACCGTAGTGCGTGCTCTCGACAATGTTATCGACCTGAATTTCTATCCACTCCCTTTTGCGCAAATCACCAACCAGCGTTACCGCAGTATCGGACTGGGAGTAAGCGGTTATCACCACGCACTTGCCATACGCAATATCCGCTGGGAAAGCGAAGAACATCTCCGGTTTGTAGACCGAGTATTCGAACAGATTAATTATGCAGCCATCGAAGCCAGTGCCGACCTGGCAAAAGAAAAAGGACGCTATGAATACTTCGAAGGAAGCGACTGGCAAACGGGAGCATACTTTGGCAAACGGGGATATACTTCCCCCGAATGGAATCGGCTGGCAGCCAAAGTAGCGGAAAACGGTATGCGAAACGCCTATCTTCTCGCTATTGCACCGACCAGCAGTACCAGTATCATCGCGGGAACCACTGCCGGTACCGATCCTGTAATGAAACGTTTCTTCCTTGAAGAGAAAAAAGGAGCCATGCTGCCACGTGTGGCACCGGCACTGTCAGACAAAACCTTCTGGTTATATAAAGATGCCTATACACTCGACCAAAAATGGAGTATCCGTGCGGCAGGCACCCGGCAGTTGCACATCGACCAGTCTCAAAGCCTAAACCTGTATATCACCAATGAATTTACCATGCGACAAGTACTCGATCTCTACTTACTGGCATGGGAATGTGGAGTAAAAACGGTATATTACGTTCGCAGTAAATCATTGGAAGTGGAAGAATGCGAAAGCTGTGCATCTTAAATAAACGAATAAACAAGAAAACGATATGGAAACAAAAAAATTAAAGAAAAATGCCCTCTTCAATCCCGAAGGTGATACAGAAACCCGTCTCAGAAAGATGATCGGAGGCAATACAACCAATCTGAATGATTTCAATAACATGCGATACAAATGGGTAAGCGACTGGTATCGTCAGGCCATGAATAACTTCTGGATACCTGAAGAAATCAATCTGACACAAGATACCAAGGACTATCCCCATCTGACCCCGGCCGAACGAACAGCGTATGATAAAATTCTGAGCTTCCTCGTCTTCCTGGATTCTTTGCAGAGTAACAATCTCCCGACACTCAGCGAATACATCACGGCAAACGAAGTCAACCTCTGTCTGCATATTCAAGCATTTCAAGAGTGTGTACACAGCCAGAGCTACAGCTATATGCTCGACTCTATCTGTAGTCCGGAGGAACGCAATGACATTTTGTATCAATGGAAAACAGACGAACATCTGCTAAGGAGAAATACGTTTATCGGCAATTGCTACAATGAATTCCAGGAAAATCGTGACGGATTTGCCTTGATGAAGACCCTAATTGCCAATTACATCCTTGAAGGTATTTACTTCTACAGCGGTTTTATGTTTTTCTACAATCTGAGCCGTAACGGAAAGATGTCCGGATCGGCTCAGGAAATCCGTTACATCAACCGGGATGAAAACACCCATCTCTGGCTATTTCGCAACATCATTCTGGAGTTGAAGAAGGAAGAACCGGAACTGTTTACGCCTGACAAGGTGAAAGTGTATGAAGAGATGATGCGTGAAGGAGTAAAACAGGAAATCGCATGGGGGCAATATGTAATAGGCGACCAAATCCAGGGGCTCAACCGACAGATGATCTCTGACTATATCCACTTTCTGGGTAATCTCCGTTGGAGTAGCCTGGGGTACACTCCTCTGTACGAAGACAACCGGAAGGAACCGGAAAGCATGCATTGGGTATCGCAATATTCAAACGCCAACATGGTAAAAACGGACTTCTTCGAAGCGAAAAGTACGGCGTATGCCAAAAGCACTGCGCTGGAAGATGATTTATAAATAGTCTATGTTTCCGGGCAATCAACGATAAACAATGGATCATTCATGTGAATCAGTTCTTGAGAGACCTATGCGGTATGAAATTCAATTACTGATTCACATTATCAATGAATACCCGAACAATGGGATATATACATGACCACATTAAAAAAATATTCATCAGCAATGGTTCCTCATCCATCATCAATCATTCAAATCCTTTCTTCATTCAAAAAACTTTTGACCCCTGATTTTTTTAATTACCTTTGTACCCCGAAAAGACGCAATTCAAGGGTGTGTCATTATTCACACATCCTCTTCCCCCACTCAAAACCTGAACCGAAATCGAAACACTGTACTGACACATTAACCACATTTCCTCCCATACGCCGGAAATGCGGAAAAGCAACATGTATGTATCACACAGATTTAAGAAAAAGTAAAAAGAAATGTTAGTAACCAACACCATGGAAGCTACAGCTTCCACTACCGACAGTTGCCAGGTCAGTGAACCTGTAACAGCAACACAGGAAACTCCCAGGACCATCGCCACTTACACCGCCACAACACCGGCCATGCACCGGAAATCATTTAAAGAGCAAGAACCGGCTATTTTTTCCATTATCGGATTCGCCGTTGCCTATATTGCTGCCCTGATTATCAACCGCATCATCAAGACGAGAAAAACTCACCATTAACCCAACCTTATGGACATCCACCAAGAACTAAAAGAACTATCTAAATTCCTGTCTGAATATTCGACCAGTCTGATGGCCGTAGGCGTACAAACATCACGAATCGTACGAAACACCTCACGAATCGCTGAATCTTTCGGCTTCTTCTGTGACATGACAATCTTTCAGAAAACCATCATCATGACATTACGCGATGCCGACAATTCGCATTCATACAGTACGGTAAACAAGATCAAGCCCATGGGACTGAACTTCGCCATTAATTCAGCACTCAGCACGCTGAGTTGGGAAGCATATGACGAACATTTGTCTCTCAGCGAGCTCCAACGTCGCTATCACGAAATTGTCAGCAAACCACGTGAAAGTAAATGGCTTGTATTGATTCTGGTTGCCTTTGCCAACGCATCTTTCTGCCGCCTGTTCCAAGGTGACTTTATTTCCATGGGAATCGTATTTGTAGCCACCTTGGCCGGATTCTTTGTCCGTACCGAACTGATGGGACGTCACTGGAATCATCTGGCAATATTCATCATTTCGTCGTTCATTGCTTCCATGATCGGTAGTACGGGCTATCTGATGCACTGGGGTGACACTCCGGATATGGCTTTAGGTACCAGCGTACTTTATCTGATTCCGGGTGTACCGCTGATCAACGCCATCATGGACATCATCGACGGACATGTATTGGCCGGAACATCGAGATTTATTAACGCCTGTCTGCTTATCATCTGTATAGCGATCGGCCTTTCAATGACCCTTTTAATCACCGGAATCAGCACCTTATGATGAATATAGATTTTATAACAGCCACCGTACTCGACGGTGCATTCGCTGCCGTAGCCGCTATCGGATTTGCTATTATATCGAATCCACCACGAAAAGCCATATTGATCTCTGCTTTCCTGGCGGCTGTAGGTCACGGATTACGTTACTTTCTGATGCATGCACATCTGTTTACGATGGACATTGCTACGGCTTCATTCTTTGCAGCTGTTTCCATCGGTTTATTAGCCATCCCTTTTGCCAAAGCGATTCACTGCCCGGCAGAGGTTTTCTCGTTTCCGTCTCTCTTGCCCATGATCCCGGGAATGTTTGCTTATAAAAGTATCCTTGCACTGACAAAGTTCATGCAGACTAAAGATGAAACCGATTCACTGCGATACCTGGTAGATTTTTGCCACAATGGCAGTACCACCATCTTCGTTTTATTTGCCTTGGTCGTAGGGGCAGCCGTACCGGTATTCATCTTCCACCGCCAATCATTCACAGCTACCCGTTTACTGAAAAAGTTGGTAAAAAAAGGATGACGGTATTCATATTATAGATAAATATCTAAAATGGCGAATAGGGATCTGTTTTTACAACGTCCCTATTCGCCATTTTAATTACTTTCTTGCCTCAGCAATGTATTCTAAGGCTTCGGTACATTTCTTGGTAACATATCCCCAATCTTCGGCTGCTACCTTATCTTTCGGAAATAATTTAGATCCCATACCGACACAGAATGCACCCGCTCCAAACCATCCTGTCAGGTTCTCCCGGGTAGGCTCTACCCCACCGGTCACCATTAATTTGGACCAAGGCATCGGAGCCATCAAGCCTTTCACAAAATTTGGTCCGTACACATCTCCGGGAAATATCTTACAAAGATCACAACCGGCTTCCTGTGCAAAGCCCACTTCCGAAACCGAGCCACACCCCGGTGTATAAGCGATCAGCCGGCGATTGCATATCTTAGCAATCTCCGGATTAAACAAGGGACCTACCACAAAGTCAGCCCCCGATTGTATATACAGAGCTGCAGTAGCCGGATCAACCACTGATCCGACTCCCATAGCCATCTCCGGGCATTCACGGACAGCAAATTTTACAAGCCCGGCAAATACTTCCTGGGCAAAGTCCCCCCGATTGGTAAACTCAAAAGCACGAACTCCACCTTCATAACAAGCTTTTACCACTTTCTTCGCTATTTCCACATCTTCGTGATAAAATACAGGAACCATACCTGTCGAACCTATTTTGTTCAAGACAGCTATTTTATCAAATTTAGCCATAAGAATATATACGATTTAAAGATTGACAACCCACTATCACCCACGATTATCTTTGTACACGTCCGCTCGCATCTCCTCCGACAAGCGCTTCGACCTCCGCCACAGAAACAAGATTGAAGTCACCATTAATGGTATGCTTCAATGCCGATGCTGCCACTGCAAATTCAAGAGCCTCACCCTGGGTTCGCTTTGTAAGCAGGCCGTGTATGACACCGCCGGAGAAAGAATCCCCCCCTCCCACACGGTCAATAATCGGATCAATATCGTAATGTCTGGAAACATAGAATTCCTCACCATTATAAATCATGGCTTTCCAACCATTATGTGATGCTGAGAAAGATTCTCGCAACGTCGAGATCACATAGCTGAACCCAAACTCATCCATCATCTGCCGAAAAATTCCCTTATAGCCCTCTGCATCTGTATGTCCGCCTTCCACATCCGCATCAGGTTTAAATCCCAGACAGAGTTCCGCATCCTCCTCATTACCAATACATACGTCTACATACTTCATCAAAGGTTTCATGATGGACTGCGCCTTCTCCTTCGTCCATAGTTTTTTACGAAAGTTCAGGTCGACCGACACCGTCACTCCATGACGCTTGGCAGCCTCACAAGCAAGCCGGGTCAATTCGGCTGCTTTGTCTGAGATGGCAGGAGTAATACCAGACCAATGGAACCAGTCGGCCCCCTCCATGATCTTGTCAAAATCAAAGTCCGCTGCAACGGCCTCGGCAATGGCAGAATGGGCACGATCGTAAATCACTTTACTGGGACGCATAGCTGCACCGGTTTCCAAATAATAGATTCCTACACGTTCGCCTCCCCGCGCAATATAGTCTGTCTTTACACCGTATTTACGGAGTGCATTTACTGCCGACTGCCCGATTTCATGTTCAGGCAGTTTGGTTATAAAATAAGCGTCGTGACCATAATTGGCACAACTCACCGCCACGTTAGCCTCACCTCCACCATATACCACATCAAAAGAGTCCGACTGGACAAAGCGGGTATTTCCCGGAGGAGACAACCGAAGCATGATTTCGCCTAATGTAACGACTTTCTTTCCCATAATTTAATATTTTAATGAAACGAGCAATTTAGATTATTCAGTTATAATTTATCGTCACCCCCTATTTTTAGCGATAATAAACTGGTAATAGGAGAAATAACAACTCATAAAACTTACACCGAACAAGTTCCGTGTGCGGACACAAAGATACGTAAATTTTCAGGATTACAAAAATTGTTATATATTTGTGTCCATAGAAATAAAACTATTAGTGTGTCCGGGCACAAAACCTCACACAAATAAAGGTGAACGCATGAATAAATTGCCAGAAAGAATCAGAATTAAGGATATTGCCCGCTTGGCAAATGTATCTGTAGGAACTGTAGACCGGGTGCTCCATGGCCGTAGCGGAGTGTCGGAAGCAAGCCGTAAACGTGTAGAAGAAATCTTAAAGCAACTCGACTATCAGCCTAATATGTATGCCAGCGCATTGGCTTCCAATAAGAAATATACTTTTGCCTGTCTGCTACCCAAACATCTGGAAGGCGAATATTGGACAGATGTGCAAAAGGGGATTCGGGAAGCGGTTACCACATACTCCGACTTCAATATTTCGGCAAATATCACCCATTATGACCCCTACGATTACAATTCGTTTGTGGCAACCAGTCAGGCCGTTATCGAAGAACAACCGGACGGAGTAATGTTTGCTCCCACTGTACCACAATATACCAAAGGATTTACCGATGCACTAAATGAACTGGGTATACCATATATATATATTGATTCACAAATCAAAGACGCCCCTCCACTTGCCTTCTTCGGTCAAAACTCACACCAGAGCGGATACTTTGCAGCACGCATGCTGATGTTACTCGCCGTAAATGACCGGGAAATCGTAATTTTCCGCAAGATACACGAAGGAGTGATCGGCTCGAACCAGCAGGAAAGCCGCGAAATCGGATTTCGCCAATATATGCAAGAGCATCATCCCGCCTGTAACATCCTTGAACTCAACCTGCACGCCGACCTGAATATTGAAGATAGCCGGATGCTGGATGACTTCTTCCGCGAACATCCGGACGTCAAGCATGGCATCACGTTCAATTCAAAAGTATACATCATCGGTGAATACCTGCAACAACGCAGGAAAAGTGATTTCAGCCTGATCGGTTACGACTTGCTCGAGCGAAACGTAACGTGCCTGAAGGAAGGCACTGTCTCTTTCCTGATTGCACAGCAACCGGAATTACAAGGATTCAATAGTATCAAAACTTTGTGTGATCATCTGATATTCAGGAAAGAAGTGGCTTGTACCAACTATATGCCCATCGATCTCCTGACCAAAGAAAATATCGACTATTATCACAGTAAGTAATGTAAACACTGAAAAGAGTTCAGGCTGCAAATAAAAAAACAACATTCTTGCAGTCTGGGCTCCTTATTTTTCCCTCTTCAAATAAACCATATCCCTGAGCCGGATGCCATTCTCATAAATAGGATGATCATAATGGTCGGTGAAAAAATTCTTAATACGATGGGAAGGAACAAATCCGCAGGATTGATAGAATAAAAGCGTATGTGGAGTATCTCCTGTTCCCACAAACATGACCGAGCATCGGTCCGAATAATGGTGAAACAGATATTCAATCAGGCTTTTACCATATCCCTTACGCTGGCTATCCGGACAAGTTGCGATATTCTTTAATTCGTAAATTCCTTCCCTCTCATTAGTAACCACACAAACCGCCCTGAGCTTGTCTTCATCATATAGAGCGAACATATCTCCACGTTCCAGATACCGGTCTATCATATCTTCCTGCTCATCTGCCAGCAAGAGCAAATCGAGGAAACGCTTCCTGTCTGAAAATACCTGTTCGACTTTCATAACCCTTTCTGTTGTTCTCTATGTTCAAAAATCATTGTCATATGATCCAGTGCCCATCCAACCAATGCTTCGACGTGTGGAATCAAACTATGTCCCATTTCCGTCAGGCAATATTCCACCCTCGGTGGTACTTCCGCATATGCTTTCCGTTCCACCAACCCGTCGGCCTCCAACGTACGGAGAGTAACAGTCAGCATCCGTTGCGAAATATCGTCTATTGTTTTATGAATGTCACCAAAGCGCATCGTTCCGTTCGCATTCAGCGTCACCAGCACCAGCATCGACCACTTGTCGCCCAGCCGGCATAATACGTCCCTGATGGGACAAGTTCCCGTAGGATGGAAGTTCTTCATTCTCTAATCGTTTCTGTCATATTAAAAACCTGCAAAGTTAATTTGATCCCCTGATATTAAGCCACATTCACATCTATCAGCACAGAATAATACACCTTTGCAGGCACAAAGATAATAAACTTACGAAAGAGAACTATTGTTTTATTTAATCAATTCACAGTCGATGTACTTGCAGAGGACGCAAAGATATTATTTGATTCATAAAAATAATCAAAGAGGGTATGTCATAACTCACCACAGATTTTACCGGATAAACTTTAAATTTAGTCTAAACAAGAGGTACAATCCATTTATTATTAATACTTTTGTACACGATCAAACAAACATAAATACTTTTTCATCAAAGATATGACCCTCTTCACAAACATCAAATCCTTCGACAAATCATTTTTGTTGAAGTTATGGCTATCTCTTATTCTCTACCAGTTGTCCGTATGCCCCGTATCTGCACAAAAAGACACGATGGATATCAAAGACTACATCTTAATCATTAATACATATACCGAATCATTCCCTTGGAGTAACCGCTTGATCTCAACAGCAACCAACTTCGTAAAAGACGACCCCAAACTGGCTGTATACACCGAACATATGAACATGATAATGATAGATAATGACAGCATTCTGGACCAATTCAAAGACAGTCTTTTCGACAGATACGGTTCCCACCGCCCACGTATGCTGCTGTTATTAGGCAACTCTTCTCTCATATTGAAAGATGATCTTAGAAAAATGTGGGGTGACATTCCAATGGTTCTCTGTGCCGGAAAAGATGACATCCTGCATATTTGCACCACGAAGCTGCTTAGAGCTTTGTTCTCCAAGCACCCAGCGCACAGCATCAGCGACGTTGCTCTTTCCACTTCCGTTTGGCCCGACAATACAGGTAATTCCATTATGGAATTCAAACAGCGTCTTGTTTGCAAATGACTTAAAGCCCTGCACCTCAATACTTTTTAAATACATAAAAGATTATTCTCATTTCTAACGTTATGCGTTTGTTTTCTTAAGCAGCAGAATAGT
>OJOI01000858.1_pt1 | contig 19078 bp, 17 predicted proteins | sample 1598061 | NCBI WGS metagenome assembly OJOI01 (sample SAMN01915224, study PRJEB22387) | human gut metagenome | isolation source: stool | host: Homo sapiens | place: USA
ATTCATCAAAATATTCTATCTTGCCTACGGAGACTTCGTATGCTGTACGTCTTTCGCACTCATCTTCGCTTATTTTCTTGACATATTCCCTGCTCTGGATTCTTCCGTATATCTGAATATGGCTGCCAACTTCAAATCCTGCCGCAAATCTGGCGTTACGCCCCCATGCGATACATGGGATGTAATCTGACTTACCGTATGGTCTGTTTACGGCAATAAGAACATCTGCTATCTCTCTTCCCAACGGAGTTCTTCTGTAGATGGCAGGCTTACAGATGTATCCGTCTAAGAAAATCTGATTGGTACTGTTCTCCTCCTCATAATTATCATACAGTTGGAGTTCTCTTACAAAAATCGAAAGCATTAATCTGTTCTTGTTCTCTTCATGTCTGTTATAAGACCTGAACTGTCCCGATGCTTCGATTATAACACCTCTCAAATCCTCCGTTACGTCCACAAGTCTTTCAGAAATCATAAGTGGAATAATATCAACGCTGTCTGATAAACGGTTCACGGATATGTTCAATGTGTAAAATCCTTCACCATATACCTCATGGCTGAATTCAAATTCTGAAACCACCTCTCCTACTATTGTTACTCTGTTGTTTTCAATAACCTTATCGGTCATAATCGTGTATCTCCCTTCTATTTTTGCTGTCCGGATTATATCCGGGGGTCACTTGATAATTTTATCAATAATATATATATGCGGCAATGACATATTTTATTACAAAAAACTTGTCAAAAAATAAAAATATGATAAAATATTATGGTTATAGTATAGAAATAAATCAAAAATGGAGGCGTTTTATGATTACAAAACGTGAAGATGTTCGTAACATTGCTATTATTGCCCATGTAGACCACGGCAAAACAACACTTGTTGACGAACTTTTAAAACAGAGCGGAACATTCCGAGAGAACCAGGAAGTAGCCGAACGTGTTATGGATTCCAATGACATCGAACGTGAAAGAGGAATCACAATTCTTTCAAAAAATACTGCTGTTTATTATAAAGACACAAAAATCAACATAATTGACACACCCGGTCATGCTGACTTCGGTGGTGAGGTTGAACGTGTACTCAAAATGGTAAACGGTGTTATTCTCGTTGTTGATGCGTATGAAGGTGTTATGCCTCAGACAAAGTTTGTACTTCATAAAGCACTTGACCTAGACCTTGACCTCATTGTATGTGTTAATAAAATTGACAGACCTGAAGCCCGTCCTAATGAGGTTGTTGATGAAGTTCTTGAACTTTTACTTGACCTTGATGCCAATGACAAACAGTTGGAATGTCCTTTTATTTTTGCATCTGCAAGGGAAGGTTTTGCAAAATATAAACTGGAAGATGAATCTGATAATATGATTCCTTTATTTGAAACAATTATTAATCATATACCTGCTCCTGAAGGAGATGCGGAAGCTCCTTTACAGCTTCTTATCAGTACAATTGATTACAACGAATATGTAGGACGAATCGGTGTAGGTAAAATTGATAACGGTACAATTAAAGTTAATCAGGAGGTTCTTCTTGTTAATCATCATGATGAAAGCAAACATCAGCGTGTTAAGGTAACGAAGCTTTATGAGTTTAACGGTCTTAACAAAGTTGAAGTTAATGAAGCCAAAATGGGCTCAATCGTTGCTGTTTCCGGAATCACCGATTTACACATCGGAGATACTCTCTGTAATGTTGACAGCCCTGCTCCAATTCCTTTCCAGAAGATTTCCGAGCCTACAATCGCCATGAATTTTATGGTAAACGACTCTCCTCTTGCCGGTCAGGAAGGTAAATTTGTTACATCAAGACACTTAAGAGACCGTCTTTTCAGGGAACTTAATACAGATGTTTCATTAAGAGTAGAAGAAACAGACGATATGAACTGCTTTAAGGTATCAGGCCGTGGCGAGCTTCATCTTTCAGTTCTTATTGAAAATATGCGTCGTGAAGGATATGAATTCGCTGTAAGCAAAGCAGAAGTCCTTTATCATTATGATGAACGCGGACATAAACTTGAACCAATGGAAACAGCCTTCGTAGATGTTCCTGATGATTGTTCAGGAACGGTAATCCAGAAACTGAGCATGAGAAAAGGTGAGCTTAATGGTATGACACCACTTAACGCAGGAACAACAAGACTTGAGTTCTCTATTCCTTCAAGAGGATTAATCGGTTATACCAATGAATTCCTTACAGATACCAAGGGAAGCGGTGTTATCAATACTACTTTTGATGACTACGGTCCATACAAGGGAGATATTTCTTATCGTAAACAGGGTTCACTTATTGCCTTTGAAAACGGTGAAGCCATTACTTACGGACTGTTTAATGCTCAGGAAAGAGGTACCCTGTTTATCGGACCTGGTGAAAAGGTATATGCAGGTATGATTGTTGGTCAGACAGGCAGAGCTGAAGATATTGAAGTAAACGTATGTAAGACAAAACATCTTACCAACACACGTTCGTCAAGTGCCGATGATGCTTTAAGACTTGTTCCACCTAAGATTTTAAGCCTTGAACAGTCTCTTGAATTCATTGATACTGATGAATTACTTGAAGTAACACCTAAGAGTCTCAGAATCCGAAAGAAGATTCTTGATTCAACATTAAGATACAGATCAAAGAAAAATTAATAATGATAATTTAAAGGCCGTCGGTTTTTAACGTAACCGACGGTCTTTTATTATTATCTGCATAATAAAAAACGAACAGTGTATTTCACACTGTCCGTTCATAATATCATTATTTAAAATCCGAAATTACATACCCATCTGAGCTGCAACTTCTGCTGCGAAGTCTTCGTTCTTCTTTTCCATACCTTCGCCAACTTCGTAACGAACAATCTTTGTAAGCTTGATTGCAGGGTTAACGCTTGCAAGATATGCTTTAACAGTCTGCTTTCCGTCCTCAGCTTTAACATATGTCTGATCAAGGAGACAGATTTCTTTAAGCTGCTTAGATATACGTCCATCAACTAGTCCTGCAAAAATCTTATTAGCAACAATATTTTCCTTATCATCTAATGCCAACTGACCTAACTGGGCAACTGCTTCTTTAGATACGAAATTCCATACATAGTTCATGTTGCTCTTCTTTTCTTCAAAGATAGCTATATCTTCATCACTCCATACTTTATCATTGATAGCCTTGTCAATAAGTGCATTCATGATTGGCTTTGGAAGTGTTGTAGCTTCATTTAATGCGCTATCAATTGTAATTTCTTTAATCTTGGCAAGTTCATCTGCTGAGATTTCATCTCTGCTGATGTACTGTGGATTCATAGCTGCAACCTGCATAGCTATGTTAGTAAGAGCTTCTTTAGCTGCATCTGATGAGTCTCCGTCTGCTGCTACAAGAACACCGATTCTTCCGCCACCGTGGATGTATGAAGCAACAGCGTCTGCTGTAACTTTTTCAAATCTTCTGATTGAAAGCTTCTCACCGATTGTAAGAGTCTTTTCCTGAAGCTGTGACTGCATACCAAGAATTGAAACAACATCTTCTCCGTCTCCGGCCTTGTCAACGGATGCTGTAAGAGCCTTATCGGCAACTTCCTGTACGAATTCATGGAATGTTGCATTCTTAGCAACGAAGTCTGTCTCAGAATTTACTTCAACTACTACTGCTGTATTTCCGTTAGAAGCAACTCTTGTGATACCTTCTGCTGCAATTCTGCTTGCTTTCTTCTCAACTTTGGCCATACCTGACTTCTTTAATACTTCAACTGCTGCATCCATATCACCGTCAGTCTCGCCAAGAGCTTTCTTGCAGTCCATCATTCCGGCGCCTGTTAATTCTCTTAATTCTTTTACCATTGCTGCTGTAATTGCCATTGTAATATTCTCCTTCCAGATAATCGTTATTGTCTTAAATTATGCTTCTGTTTCTTCTGTTGCTTCAACAGCTTCGTCTTCTGCAACATCAGCATATTCTTCTGCTGTCTCACCCTGGTTAGCGGCGATAACGGCATCTGCCATCTTAGAAACGATTAACTTAACGGCTCTGATAGCATCATCATTACCAGGAATTACATAATCGATTTCTTCAGGATCACAGTTAGTATCTACAATACCGATAAGAGGAATTCCAAGGATATGTGCTTCCTGTACACAGATAGCTTCCTTCTTAGGGTCTACGATAAAGATAGCATCAGGAATTCTCTTCATGTTCTTGATACCGCCAAGGTTCTTCTCAAGCTTCTCCTGCTCTTTCTTAAGCTGGATAACTTCTTTCTTAGGAAGAACATCGAATGTTCCGTCAGCTTCCATAGCTTCGATTTCTTTTAATCTGTTAATTCTGCTCTGAATTGTCTTGAAGTTAGTGAGCATACCACCTAACCATCTCTCGTTTACATAGTACATTCCGCAACGTTCAGCTTCTGTCTTAACTGCTTCCTGTGCCTGTTTCTTAGTTCCGACAAAGAGGATGCTTCCGCCCTGTGCTGCAACATCATAAATTGCATTGTAAGCTTCATCTACTTTACCTACAGACTTCTGTAAGTCAATGATATAAATACCATTTCTCTCTGTGTAGATGTACTCTGCCATCTTAGGGTTCCATCTTCTTGTCTGATGTCCAAAGTGAACACCTGCTTCAAGTAACTGTTTCATTGAAATAACGCTCATTTTAATACCTCCATGGTTATAATCTTCCGTGGGTCTTGGCTTCTCTACAACCTGTAAGCGTAAGTCAGGCACCATGTAGAAATCAACCCGCGTGTATAATTTAATATGTGTATTCACACACTTGAACAGAATATCATAAAACAAGAAAAAAGGCAAGCACTTTTCTGCTTACCTTTTGCTTATTTTATGTTATCTTGAAACAAGAATTTCTGCTATTTCGTTATAACCCATTTCTGAATTAAAGCTATGGGTTCCTGTCTGCAGCCTCTCTGAATAACCATTGCTTGTAAGATATTCATTAAATTCACGCCAGTTCTTCACTATTCCCGCTTCTTCCAGTTTCTGTGACACAGCCTCCGAATACATTCCGGAAGTCACAGTAATCGTTGCCGTATGAATCACAATCCCAGATGTCTGTGGTTCTGCCGGCACAGGTGTTGTTGTCTCCGGCTCCGTAGGTACAGGTGTTGTAGGTTCCGGTGTTGTAGGTTCCGGTGTTGTAGGTTCCGGTGTTGTAGGTTCCGGTGTCGTAGTCTCCGGTTCCGCAGGCTTAACTGCCGTGGTATCCTGTTCCGCAGGTGACGGACTTGTAGGTTCCGGTGTCGTGGTCTCCGGCTCCGTAGGAGGAAAAAGCGACTCATCCTCTTTCATTACCATTCCAAGCTTAGCCGCACGTTTTATTATATCTTCGTCAGACATCTTATTGCCAAGATGATTGGCTATAGTAAGTATAACTGCCGTTACAACGATTCCTACGCCAAGGCCTCTCAAATAATACTTAAGTTTCATATGCTATTTACCACCTTTAAATAAGTCAATAACAAGCTTTACTTCCCCAATACCAAGCCCAAGTTCTTTAGCTATTTCAACATTGGACTTTCCTTCTTTGCTTAACTGAAGTATTTTCTCATTATTATTACCCGTTTCAAAAGCTTTAGGGTCCCTGTTATCTTCCCTTAAGGTTTCTTTTTTAACTGTTTCTTTCATTCTCTTTGCCGCAGTTCTGCCTGTAGAAGTGCGTTTCTTAGGTTTTTTTTCTACTGCTTCCAAATCTGCGGATACATCATCGGATACAGCTTCGACAACTGCATCAAGCTGGTTTAGTATATCTTTTTTTCTGGTGTCAACATCTTTCTGTTCTTCTCTTAGCAATTCTTCACTTGCCATAAAACCGCCGGTGTCTTCACTCATATCTTTTATAGAATCAATAACGGTCTGTTTCTTTGGAACGGTCTTGCTCTTCTCAATCTCCTTTTTCGTGACGTTCATATCCCTGACGGTGTTATTGATTTCTTTTTTCTTTTCATTAAGCATATCATAAAGAAACATAACTTCGTTATGGTTTCTGTTTATTTCCTGGAGAATGGTATCTGAATATTCATTCATTTCAAGCATTTTCTGATTAGAAAGCTTATCAAGGGAAATTTCTGTCTGTTCCTTGACATTCTCTATCTGCTCGTCAAGAATGTCCGTTATCTGTTTTTTTATGTCCTCTTTCTGCTTATCGGTAAATGTAACATCCTTAACATTATGTATTGTATCTCCGTCTGATTTTGACGAGAAAACAAAACTTGCCACAATCACGATTAGTCCTATTGTTAATAATGCAATCTCTAAACCTGTCATTTCCACACTGCTCCCTATATTCTTATATCAAACCCGGTCACTTTCTTGACGGTTACTTTACCATCACCGGAAGTCTTTTTTCTTTTGTCCTGCTGATGTTCGTAATGACCTTTTCCTTCTCTTCTGGCATCATATCCGGTATTCATCATAGTATCCTCGTTCTTATTAATCTGTGAGGATTTAACCATAACTTTCTTATCTTCCATGTGACCCATTGTCTGCTGTTCAACAACCGGTCTGCTGTCATCACGTTCCTGCATCTGTGTCCTGTTAATAATACCATTTAATTCTATAGGTCTCATAATATCAACTCTTTTCTTCAGATACTAATTATTAACTCTGGTTATATCCATACCTTTTATTACATATCTGCAAAAATCATTTTTTTCTCTTATGAACATTACCTGTTCGCCGAATTCCAGTCTCACGCCCGGATAAATTGAACCATTGACTATGATTTTAGCATCTTTATCTTCACACAATTTTGATGACAAGTCAAGATATGACTCTTTACATTCTGCCTGCTGTTTTTCAAGAATATCAAGGTTTTCCAAAGACTTTTTCAGATATTCCAATTTTACGGAATCAAGTTTGCCCTCTTTTTCAAGCTTCTGTTTTAAAAGAGTAACCACCTGTGTAAGTTTTGAAATATCATTGGCATTAGATGCTATCTTTGTCTTTAACTCATTAATCTTTGTCACAGCCTCAGGATTGTTTCCTACTGCAAGCACCGTCACAGTCTCCATTGTAGAACCAATATTCCTGGCTGAAATTACCGATGAAGCCCTTACGTTACCACCGATTATATAGCCGTTTCGCCCATGTACGTCAATCATTCCTTCGGCAACTACTTTGCTGTGCAGGATAGCGTCGGCTTCAAGATTATTGCCCGCTATAACGGTTGCATTTTCTATGAAGGTTGCAATGACATCTCCTCCCGCGGTAATCCTGCCTTTATTCATTCCTGCTATGCCACGCTCTAATATAACATCTTTGCCTGCAGTAATTATCGCACCTTCTACTGCTCCGCTGACACTGATATTTCCTGTTGCTTTTACGGAAAATCCTGCTCTTACACAGCCGAGAATCTTAACATTGCCATTGTATTCAATATCACCTGTGGATGTATCTACATCTGTCTGAATTATATATTCATCGGATACAAAGATTTTGTCTCCTTCAAGGGAAACATGTCCCGTTACCTTTGATATTAGTCTTAGTCCGTCCTCCGACACCTCAAGATTTCTGCCGTATTTAAAAGATTTTCTGGCCACCGGCTTAGGCTTTATGACTGCACCTGCAATATTTATACCGTCTTTTCCCGTATCTTCAGGTATAATCTCAGCAACTACATCACCTTCTTTAATATGATTTATCATATCAAGATGATGAAAATCCACCGTACCGTTCTCATTAATGGTAGGTTTTGCTTTTATCTCTGTATTAAAATTATATACCAGTCTGGCATCTTTTCCTTCTACCGGCATCTGTGCCTCGGCAATTACAAACTGTTCAAAATATCTTTTGCATTTTACAATGGCTGCTATTACATTTTCCTTTATTCCATATACTATGCCCATATTTTTCAAATCGGAAAGAATCTCATCAACCGTTATAGGTTCCGCGCCTTCCATAGGCGGATACATAATCATGGTAAGCTTCATATGGGCGGAATCCGAATAATCGCACCAGCCGGAATAAGGAATGACGTCAGCTCCTGAAATCTTAACCTTGCTGTCCTTATTTTCCCTTGCCTCGTTCATTGCGGCGTTAAGCTCTGCAACTGTTCCATAATCAATACCTTTTTTTTCAAGGTAAGACATATATTCTTCAAGGCTTACGTCTTTTCCGTTATCTTCTTTCGGAGAATAAGTTATATACAATCCGTCATCTTTTCCGATTACTTTATAATAGCCTTTCCTATCCATACAAAAACTCCTGTTTTTTTACATTTCATCAAATATATTCATATAGTTACCAAGTGATTTTTTTAGTTTTACCAATGCTTTTGTATGAAGCTGGGAAACTCTTGATTCTGATACTTCCATAACATTACTTATCTCTTTTAATGTCATTTCCTCATAATAATACAAGGTCACTACCATCTTTTCTTTCTCCGTAAGATGTGAAAGAGCTTCGGAAATCTTTACTGCAAGTTCCTCCTTCTCAACAACCCTCTCCGGCTGTTCAAAGTGGGAATTGCCTGCGGTTTCCATACTTAATTCGCTGCCCTGCTCCACAAATTCGTCAAGTGATACGAGATTACTGACTTTAGTCTGACCCTGCCAGTTATTTAATTCATCTACTGACAAATCAAGTGCCGCAGCAAGCTCTTCATCAGTAGCATTTTTTCCATTTTCAGTTTCAAGTCTGGTACGCGCAGAATCTATTTTTTTCTGTTTTTCACGTACAGACCTTGGAATCCAGTCCATTTTTCTTATCTGGTCGAGAATTTCTCCTCTGATTCTGAGACTTGCATAGGTCTCAAATTTAACGTTTTTTCCATAATCAAATTTATCTATGGCATCTATAAGACCGAATATTCCGTAGCTTACGAGATCCTCATATTCTACATTATAGCCTAAATACATACTAAGTCTTCCGGCAACCAGCTTTACTAAAGGTGCATATTCAATTATTATCTGTTCTCTCAGTTCCGGTGTCCTGTTTTTTGAATAAGACATCCAGAGCTTTTCTTTTCCACGTTCGTCCATTGAATCTCCTTCAGCTTATACCTTTACTCTTCTTTATCTTCCTTATCTTCCTTATCTTCCTTATCTTCCTTATCCGTTTCTTCCGGCTCCACATTTTCCGCAGCTGTTTCATTGTTATCTTCTTCTGTATCTGTTTCCTTAGTTGCCATGGCAATAAGAACAACACGGAATAATGAACCTATTATGTAGAATCCAAGTAAAAAAGATAATACAACTATCAATGAGGTCAGTGTTCTTTTTCTGTTAATTATCATTACAATACTGATTATAAGACCTGCTGACAACGAAATAATCGCCGGCAGATATCTTAACTGTTCTTTATTTTTTTTCATAACCAACAATCCTCCGATATCAGATTACTTTTATTTCTTTGCCAACCGATTTAATAACCAGCCGTCCGTCCTCGGCATAAAACTCTATGGTACGACCGTAATTAAGGCCTACATCTTCTGCAATTATATCTATGCCAAGTTCTTTAAAATTCAGTCTTGCACTTTCTATATTGTTGTCACCCACGTTAAGTCCGGACAGTCTTGAAGTTGAGGAAATGGCGAACATCTTCGCCCCTCCCGCTATCTTTGCTACCATACGTGATTTCTTTGCACCAAGTTTTTCCATCTGTTTTACCGTCTCAGCAATTCCGGTATCACCAAATTTTGCAATATTTTCGTTGTTTTTAAAACGTGTGCTGTCGGGAAGCATATAATGAACAAGTCCCGCTATCTTCGCCACCGGATCATATATACATGCACCGATACATGAACCTAATCCCAAGGTTGTCAGTGCTTCCGGAGTCTTGCACACATTCAGATCTGCCATACCAACTTTTATCATAATTCAAACCCTGCTCTATAACCCTAAGGAAGTTAAGATTTTTTCGTATGACTCCAGTTCCGGAATCATTACAAAATAACCGTTTCCAAGGACTTCTTCCCCAAACTGTGTCTCAATAAGGAGAACCTTATCTCCGATTTTACCGTATTCTATTGCGGGAAGGCTTAATAACGCCCCTGCCATATCAATGGATGTATATGGAATGGATGCTGTTATTGTCAAACCCGTAAGAGCCGATAATGCCGAAAGGTAAGAGCCTGCAATAATATTACCAACTTCGCTTAATGCCGACATTTCCATTTCTGAAAAATTGCATTGCGTATTATCAGGTGTTCCCATTACCGTATTAACTATATTATGTGCAGCGCTTTCAGGCAGAAGGAACATCATCATTCCATTTACATCGCCTTCAAGGCCCAGAAGTATTCCTGCAAGTATAGTTTCCTCCGAGCCGAACACATCTGTTATTCTGTCAAAAGGAACGAGATTGACTTTGGGAACTCCCATATCTATTTTCTGGTTAAGCATACAGGCAAGTGCCGTTGTGGCATTGCCTGCGCCTATATTACCTATTTCTTTAAGTACGTCATACTGAGAATCATCAAGTGCATCAAGCCTGATTTTTGACATAAAGTTCCTCCTATGCCTGTTCTCTGTCTATTACAACTGAATGAAGTCCGAGAATTGATATAAGTTCATCATCATGCTTTCCTACAGCTTTAATAAACATCTGTCCGTTGTTCTCTGTCACAATGTTGTTTTTCTCTATATCTGTTTCTTCAAGAGCAACAACATCCCTTACCATATCCACCTTGATTCCCACAAGGTTCTGGTCAAGTTTAAGTATAATTATCCTTGTTGCGCTGTCATCAGGGACTTCTTCCACTCCGAATCTTTTTCTGAGACTCATAACAGGGACAATCTCACCACGGAGATTAATTACGCCGATAAAATAATCCTGACTCTTTGGAACTCTTGTTATCTGCTGTATCTTAACGATACTGTCAACATTCATTATATCTATTCCAAAGAATTCATTATTAATTCTGATTACGATATATTGTTTTATTTCGCTTTTGTTTGCGACATTATTGCGTACTGCTAATTCTTCCATATCATGACCTCCTAGATTATTGCATTGGCATCAATAATAAGTGCTACTTCACCGTCACCAAGGATGGTTGCCCCACTTATCATCTTATTGATATTAATATATTTTCCAAGAGACTTAATAACAATTTCCATCTGCCCTACAAGGGAATCAACAACAAGGCCTGCCTGTTTGTCTCCCTTTTTGATTACAACCACTATAAGGCTTTCGTCAGGCTCCGTTCTGTCAGGTACATCTAAAAGTTCTCCAAGTCTTATAATAGGGATTATGTTTCCTCTTAAATTAATAACTTCCTTGCCCTGTACATATTTGATATCAGATAAAGGAATATCTTCTATTGTCTGGATAGAACCAAGTGCAATGGCATATTGCTCATTTCCGAGCTTGACCATAAGTGCCTGTATAATTGCAAGCGTAAGAGGAAGTCTGATTGTAAACGTACTTCCTTCCCCGAGAACGGATTTACATTCAACAACACCGCCAAGAGATTCTATTTTAGATTTAACAACGTCAAGGCCTACACCTCTTCCGGATACATCTGTTATTTTCTCCGATGTTGAGAAACTTGGCAGGAAAAGTAAATCAATAACTTCCTTATCAGACATAACTTCTGCCTGCTCAGGTGTGATTGTTCCCCTTTCAATAGCTTTACTTTTAACTTTTTCTATATCAATACCGTTACCGTCATCACCGACTTCAATAACAACATTGTTACCATCCTGGAACGCATTAAGGAAAATAGTGCCTATCTCGTCCTTTCCTCTTTCGCGTCTTACTTCAGCAGATTCAAGACCATGGTCGGCAGAATTTCTGAGAAGGTGCATAAGAGGATCACCGATTTCATCAATAACGGTTCTGTCAAGCTCTGTCTCTTCACCTGTCATGTAAAGTTCCATTTTCTTGTCAAGTTTTTTACTGAGATCTCTTATCATTCGTGGAAATCTGTTTACAACTGTCTCAATAGGAACCATTCGTACATTCATGACAGATTCATGAAGGTTGGTTGTTACTCTTTCAAGATATTCTATCTGTTCATTAACACTCTGGTTCTCTTCCGTATTAGAAGTTGCCGCAGCAGATACCAGACCATTCTTGGCAATAATAAGTTCGCTGACAAGGTTCATCAGCACATCAAGCTTATCAATATCCACTCTGACTGAACGGTTAACAACCGGTTTACCCTTAGCAGGCTGTGGATTGGCTGGTTTGCCGGCCTTTGGAACTGTTGCCGGCTTTGCTGATTCTGTCTTTTCTGTCTCTTCCGGCTTTTCTTCTTTCTTTTCATCTAATTTAATGATGCTTCCTTCAGCATCTTTGATTTCAGATACATTCCTAACTGTGGCAAGAACCTTATCAAGTGATTCGCCTGTTATAACAAATATATCAAAATCAAGATCGAATTTCTCATCTTCTATATCCTGTGCCGAAGGAATCGATTTAATAATCTCACCTAATTCTTCCACAGACTTGAATACCAGAAATGCTCTGGCTGCTTTAAGAATACAGCTCGGATCAATCTTTACATGGACACCGTATACATTAAGATTCTTTGTGCCGGCTTCCATTATTGCATGCTGTTCAAAATCAGCAAAATTTACTTTTGAAAAGTCCGTAACTACCCCATCTGCTGTCTGTGGTGCAGCCTGTGCAGCCTGTGGTGCAGCCTGCTCAGCCACTCCACTGCCTCCGTTAAGGTAGTCATTAAGGAGCTTTATAATTGCTGCATTGTCATCTGTTCCTTCGTCCTGTGTATTAATAATATTATCAAGATATGCCTCAAGTGCATCAAGGCACTGGAAAAGTATATCTACGAGATCAGATGTTACTTTTAATTTGTCATTTCTTATTTCCGAGAATACATTTTCCATATCATGTGTCAGGGTCTGCATTCTCTTGTAACCCATTGTACCTGCCATACCTTTTAATGAATGGGCAGATCTGAAAATTTCATTAATGGTATCCTTGTTCTCCGGTTCATTCTCCAAAACAAGAATATTGTCATTAAGACTTTGTAAATGTTCTTTTGTCTCCTCTACGAAGATCTCTAAGTACTGGCTAACGTCCATCTAACGCACCCCCACCTTTTTATTAATGCTTTCTGCTATTTTTGATAAGGATTTTACCTCATCAGACATACCTGCTTCATATATGCTTCTAGGCATGCCGTAAACTACGCAGGACTTTTCATCCTGACTGATTACATAAGTATTTTTGCCTGATTTCTTAAGTGCTTCTATGCCTTTCGTTCCGTCTGCGCCCATTCCGGTAAGAACAACACATACAATCTCGTCAAAAGCCGAGTCTGTAAGTGATTCGTACATAACGTTGGCACATGGCTTCAGACCATCTATGGATGGCCCATCATAGAATCTTATAACATGGCTGCCATGCTCATACCGCACTCTAATGTGCATTCCTCCCGGAGCTATGTAAACGCATCCTTTTTCAAGAACATCTCCGTCTGAGGCTTCCTTAACGTTAACCTTACTTAACATATCAAGGCGTCTAGCCAAGGAAAGTGTGAAACCCTTTGGCATGTGCTGAACTAAAACAACCGGTGCATCCAGTCTCTCGTCAAGAAACGGTATAACCTGCTGCAGTGATTTAGGGCCTCCGGTTGAACATGCAATAGCAACTATCCTGGTATGGTTCTTTGAATTACTGCTTCTTATAATCCCGGCAGGCTGTGCTTCCACATGGTTCTTAGCCGGAATAATAACCGGAGCACTGTTCTTCTTATGAGGAATAAGATTCTTCTTATTAAGATAACGGCCTGTAACAACTTCAATCAACTTCAATAATTTTGTCTTAAATCCTTCGCCCTTAACTTCATAAAAGTTCTCAGGCTTCTTAAGAAAGTCAATTGCTCCGAGTTCCAATGCCCTGATAGTCTCCGCAGCACTCTCTCTGGCAACGGTACTTACAACTACAACTGTCTCATTCATCCTGTTCTTTTGAAGCATCTCCAAAAGTTCCAGCCCATTCATCTTAGGCATATTGATATCAAGAATCACAAGGTCATAATATCCGGGCTTCGATACAAGTTTATCAAATCCCTCCAGACCGTTAACAGCCGTATCAAGTGCTTCTACATCATCATAGTTCTCTTTGATTATATCAGATATTACTCTTCTCATAAGTGCAGAGTCATCAATTATCAAAAATTTTTTGCCCATTTCTACACCTTCTTTCTTTATTTGGCGCTTTTTCTCATCATTCGTTCTTCTTCAAATATATATTTAATAAGTATTTCCCTGTATTCTTTTGATATATTTTCAAATTCCACACGGTGCTCATACTTTGTAGAATCATTAGGCAATGAAAATGACATTCTCACTGTGGCCGGAAGTCTGAATTTGATTTCTTTTCCACCTACAACAATCTGAAAAATAAGTAAAAGTTTTATGCCTGTTTCTATCATTTTTCTTCCGACAAACCTCATACCGCCTCCGCTTATATCAAGACATGTGCCCTCAGCATATCTTTCTGCATGTAAAAAATCTTCTGAAAGTTTTTTAGTCTCAAGCAGCGCAGTAAATTCCTCATCGGATAGCTCTGTATATATTATCGGAATTGTTTTTTCCAGTCGAAAATACTGCCTTCTCTGGAATTTCTTAAGTTCCGTTTCCAATGATATATTTATTGAATATATATTATCTGTTTTGATACGGTCAAGTATTCTGCATTTACATCTGTAAAGTCCCTTTTCCGTATAAAAATATGTATCAAACACGCTTCCCTTTGGCAGTGGAACAAGGTGTCCTTTTGAAACAGGCATGGAAACACTTATGACATTGTCATCATCTTTGTCAAAGTCAAGAATCTGACTGGCATAAGTTGAGGGTCTTTTACCTGTTTGTTCCTCAGATAATAAAAGAATTTCCTTAAACTCTATTTTATCTCCTTCTGACAATCCTTTTAACATACATTCCTCCAAAACTTATCTTCTGCCCGCTGTAAATACCTTGCTGAAAAATCCGATTACGCCTTTTTTCTGATTAGGTACTTTATGTTCGCCTGAGTCAAGATTTTCACTGATTTCAACAAATGCTTTAGCTGAAGCTGAATTAGGATATGTTATTGAAACAGGTTTCTGCTTCATTATTGCCTTAGTAATGGCACTGTCCTGAGGAACTTCCCCAAGGTATTCCAGGTCAATAAAAAGGAATCTCTTGACAACCGCCGATAATTTATCATAAATATTAATACTCTCGGACCTTGATGTTACCTTATTGGTCACAATATTAATTCTTGTGGTATTCTTGTCAAACCCTTCATCCATTGCCAACGCCTTTAATAAAGCATAGGAATCGGTAATTGATGTAGGCTCCGGTGTTGTAACAAGTATAACTTCCGGACTTGCGGCAACGAATTCCAGAACGCTTTTGGATATTCCCGCACCGGTGTCGATTACAATAACGTCTGCCATCTGTTCAAGCTCTGCCATTTTATAAACAAGTCTTTTTATCTGCTCATTGTCAAGATTAACAAGCCTTGCTATTCCGGAACCGCCGGAAACAAACATAACACCCTCCGGTCCTTCGGTTATTATATCTTTAAGGTCCCTTCCTTTAAACATAAGGTCAGCAAGCGTATATTTAGGAATAATTCCAAACATGACTTCAATATTGGCGAGTCCGAAATCCGCATCAAAAATAATGACTCTTTTGCCCTGTTTTCTGAACTGCAAAGCTATATTGATTGCAGTGCTTGATTTGCCGACGCCGCCTTTACCGCTGGTAACGGTAATGATTCTTGCATTCGATGACGATACCTGATTCTGTTGTTTGATTATATTTCGTAATTTTTCTGCCTGATCCATCGTAGCCTCCCTGGTATCTTCAATCCATTACTCTCCGCCAAGCAAATTCTTTGCTAGTTTCTGGACATCTATAGTTTCTATATCGTCAGGCACGTTCTGTCCGCTTGTGGTATATGAAAGCGGTGCGCCCGTATAGCACTTAAGATTAATAATATTGCCAAGCGTTACAGTCTCGTCAAGCTTGGTGAACAAAAGCCTGTAATCATCTATTTCCTTATATGTGTCGGCAATATTGATAAGGTCCTTATACTTAGTTGTCACGCTAAGCACAAGAAATGTTTCAATATCGGCGTCATAACCACCGTTCTTAACATTGTTGATTAATTCGATTAATTCATCTTTCTGTTCTTCGTTCTTGTGGGATCTTCCCGCCGTATCAACAAATATAACGTCATATCCGGAAAATTCATTAAGACATCCGCATATTTCTGATGGCGAATATGCAACACTCACAGGCACATCAAGAATTCCTGCATAGGTATTAAGCTGTTCAACTGCCGCTATTCTGTAAGTGTCTGCCGTAACCATCGCAACCGACTTACCCTTGTTAAGTTTGAAATCGGAAGCAAGCTTTGCAATAGTTGTTGTCTTGCCTACACCTGTAGGTCCTATAAAAAAGATAATTTTTTTACGTTCATCTGTTTCGATTCCGTCAGGCTCACCTAACTTCAAAATAATTTTCTGATATACCGCTGCAAGAATACTGTCGATATTGGACTCTTTTTTAAGAGAAGCGTTAATATCATTGATTATTGCATTGGCATATTTCTCATCCATCTCATTTTCCATAAGTTTGTTATAGATAAGTTTTAACGGTTTAAAATTATTGTTCTGGGGCTTTGCCGTATTATCGGATGTTTCTTTCTGTTCCACATCCTTTTCTCCGGCATTACCGGGTGTCTTATCAAGACCTGTCATATGGCTCTGGAGCATATCATGAAGGCTGTCAAGCTTCTCCTCAATGGTATTTTTGCCTGTTTCCGTATATCTGCTGTCATCAACACGATAATCTATACCGGACATTTTATCTGCTGCCGGCTTAATTTCCTTAGTCGCTGCCGCATTAACCGCAGGTCTTCTGCTGCTTACTTTCTGTTCAAATTCTTTTTCTTCCAAAGCGGCTGTGATTTCCACATAATCATGTTTAAAAAATTTGGCAAAACCTCTTTGCTTCATTGTCTTAACATTTAAAACAACAGCTTCCGGTCCTAAATCCTCTTTAGCAGCAAGAATTGCCGCTGTCTCTGTATCTGCTTTGTATTTCTTAACTATCATCTTATATTGTCACCATCCCAACTGACTGTAATTCAACATCGGATTCAATTTCATTATACGATATAACTGCTACATCTTTAAAGTAGTCATTGATAATTTTCTTAAAATATATTCTGACAATAGGCGAAGTAACAATTATCGGATTAGCTCCCATATCTTCAAGCTTTGCAAGTTCTGTCTTAACAGAATTAACAATCTGTCTTATCTTATCCGGTGCAAGATTGATATATCCACCCTGCTCCGTCTGTTTTACAGAACCCATTATCTCCTGTTCAACTGCAGGATCAAGAGTTATAACCCTTGTAGTCTCATTTCCAGGGAAATATTTATTGGAAATAGCCCTCTTAAGGCTCTGTCTTGCATATTCGGTAAGAACATCCGTATCCCTTGTCGTACCTGCATGGTCTGCAAGAGATTCAAAAATTGTAAGAAGGTCTCTTATTGAAATGCCTTCCGCAAGAAGATTCTGGAGAACCTTCTGAATCTCGCCCACACCCATGAGCTTAGGTACAAGTTCCTCAACAAGCGTAGGATTGTTCTCTTTGAGGTTGTTGATAAGATTCTGCGTATCCTGTCTTGTAAGCAGTTCTGCAATATGGCTCTTAATAACCTCTGTAAGATGTGTAGCAATAATTGAAGGCGGATCTACCACGGTATAACCAAGTGACTCCGCACGTTCACGCTGGTTCTCGGTAATCCATATTGCCGGAAGATGGAAGGATGGTTCAAATGTAGGAATACCTGAAATCTCTTCTTCCACAAATCCCGGATTCATTGCCATATAATGGTCAAAAAGAATTTCTCCCTCACTGACCTGGATACCCTTTATTTTGATAATATACTGGTTAGGATTAAGCTGGATATTATCCCTTAATCTTATTATTGGCACAATCGTACCAAGTTCAAGAGCTACCTGCCGTCTTATCATAACAACACGGTCAAGTAAGTCTCCGCCCTGATTAACGTCGGCAAGAGGAATTATTCCGTAGCCGAATTCAAGTTCGATAGGGTCAACCTGTAAAAGTGAAACAACATTTTCCGGTTTGCGGACTTCTTTTGCTTCCATATCCGCATTTTCTGCTTCTTCTTCTATCTCTGCAACTGCCTGTTTCTGGGTCATTACAGCAGATATTGCTATAAGACCTGCTCCCAACGGTACAAATACATACCATGGAAGAGGTGTAACAACACCAAGTACAGCTATTACAATACCTACGATTCTTAAAACAACAGGAGTTGTAAAAAGCTCGCCGATAATAAGTTCAGGTAATTTAACCTCTTTGGAAGCTTTGGTTACTACGATACCTGATGAAAGAGATATAAGCAATGACGGTATCTGGCTCACAAGACCGTCACCGACGGTAAGAAGCGCATATGTACTGAGTGCCGTAGAGATATCCATTCCTCTTCTTGTCATTCCCATTATAATACCGCCGACAAAGTTAATAACCGTAATGATAATACCCGCTGTGGCATCACCCTTTACATACTTTGTGGCACCATCCATTGAACCAAAGAAAGATGCTTCCTGCTGTAATTTTTCCCTTCGTATCTTGGCTTCTTTATCAGTTATGGCTCCTGTGTTAAGATCTGCGTCTATTGCCATCTGTTTACCAGGCATAGCATCAAGTGTAAATCTTGCCGTTACTTCCGCAACACGTTCAGAACCTTTATTGATTATAATAAGCTGTACAATCAAAAGTATGATAAATACGATAACACCTATTACAAGGTCATTGCCGGCAACGAAAGAGCCAAAAGCCTTAACGACTTTACCCGGGTTACCCGTACTGAGAATAAGCTTTGTTGAAGACACGTTAAGTGCTATCCTGAAAATTGTTGTAAAAAGAAGCATTGAAGGGAATGCCTGCATATCAAGCACATCATTGGAATACAATGCCGTAAAAAGAATTATAAATGCCACAGTTATATTAATGGCAAGCATCACATCCAGTAAGCCGGGAGGAAGTGTTATAAAAAGACAGACAATAGCTGCTAATAAATATATGCCAATCATAATATCTGTCTTTTTCATTTTTTTGTCTCCTTCCTGTAATTATTATATTT
>OJOI01000866.1_pt1 | contig 18989 bp, 19 predicted proteins | sample 1598061 | NCBI WGS metagenome assembly OJOI01 (sample SAMN01915224, study PRJEB22387) | human gut metagenome | isolation source: stool | host: Homo sapiens | place: USA
ATCTGTGTGAGGCTTTGGAGTGAAGCAGTCGTGAAACCTCCGTGAGATTTAACATCATCAAAAGAAAAATTCGTGAGATCTGTGGGATCTGTGTGAGGCTTTGGAGTGAAGCAGTCGTGAAACCTCCGTGAGATTTAACATTATCAAAAGAAAAAATTCCGTGAGATCTGTGGGATCTGTGTGAGGCTTTGGAGTGAAGCAGCCGTGAAACCTCCGTGAGATTTAACACCATCAAAAAAAAAAATTCCGTGAGATCTGTGAGATCTGTGTGAGGCTTTGGAGTGAAGCGGCCGTGGAGCTTCTGTGGGATTTAGCATTAGGCGTGCAATCCTGTGAGATCTGTGGGATCTGTGTGAGGTTTGTTAATATATTCTGTGGGTTTTCTTTGTGTTTTTAATGAGAATTGTTATCTTTGCAAAAATAGTAAATAAAAGTTGAAGGTTTTAGTTATTAAACAATAAATTCTTAGCACATGAAAAAATCGTTACTCTTAGTGGCATTCGCCACATGCGCTACATCTGCCGCATTTGCACAGCGTGCGGCATCTGTGAACAATTTCTCCGTACAGAATATGGCGGTGGTTGAGGCTGAAGAATGTCCTGCTCAAGACCTCTACATCTCGAATGGCAGAGCAGCCAAAGTTCAGAAAGCCGAGGAAGAAACTAAGTTGAAAGCATGGTATCATCGTCCTGCTGGTTCATTCTATCTCTCCAGCTACACTACTGAAGGCAAAGCGAGCTACAGCACCTGGTATGCTCCCTACTTGATGATGCGTCCTTACGCAGATTATGATTTCATTGGCGTTAGCACCAATGCCACCGAGCAAAAGTGGAAAATGTGGTATCAGGAGGATATGAAAGATAAAACCGAAGAATACATAGGCACTGGTTTTAAGGGTTATTGGGGTATTGAGGTTGACACCGTTCCATGCCTCACGGCTATTGGTGCCGACAATCAAGAAAGCGTGTATCAGTTGGGCGGTTTCAATGGCACAATAGCCCACACCAGCTATTTGAGCACTTATCCAGGCTATCCTGCCCAAATTAAGCCATCTACCACCGTGGTTCGTCACGCATGGGCAAGTCCAAAATTCTTTGCTGCCAAGAGCAACCGCGACGGCACAGTGAAAGCCGGTGCTTACTATAGCACAATTAAGGATGAAAACGGTAAGTCGTTGGGTAATCTGCTCGGCCGCAACACTGATGGCGTAGATGCCATGGCAATTGCAGTGGAAAGTCCAAACCATCCTTACGCCATCAACGCTATTGGCGTTCGCTTCCAATCGCTGAAAATGGCTTCAAGCGATGCGCAAGCCACTCTCGTGGCAAACATCTACAAGGTGGATGAAATTCCTTCATTCAAGGAACCTTATGTGACCATCACTCCAGGCGAAAAGATTGCCACCACCAGCGTGAAGGTGAACGATTTCTACCTCACCAACACTCCTGAATTGAGTTACAAATCCGCGACTGGCATGTATAGCGGTATTTTGTATTTCCCACTTGAAAAGACTTTGAACGTGGACGATGCCATCATGGTGGAAATCACTGGCTACAATGTGGATGCCCTTGACGCAGGATTTACCAGCCTCTACAGCGCCGACTATTACGAGGAAGGTTATGGCGAAATTGGCTATGTGAAGAAAGACGGCAAGTATGTGTCGATGCGTGGTGGTTTCATCAATGCTGCGCGCAGTACTGCTCCTGCCATTCTTCTTGAAGTGGAGATGCCTTTCCTTACTTGGAATTACTCTAACGAAACTGGCGAAGGCGAGTTTGCTGCAGCAGGCGAAACCAAGAAGATCGAGGTGTTCACTTATCGCCAAGCTGCCGAAATGAAGATTACGCTTGACGATGGTGGCAAGACTCCCGATTGGTTGACCGCAACTGTTGACGACGATATGTCGACTGGCGAATTTGGCTTCTTGAGTTACCTTAATGTGAAGGCTGATCCTCTGCCAGCAGGTGTGACCTCTCGTGAGGCTACCGTTACATTGTCGTACCCTGGCGCAGTGCTCACCTACACCGCTAAGCAGGGCGCAGAACTTACTGGCATCAACGATGTGAAGGCCGCCGACGCTACCAAGGCTCGCAAGGTGATTGAAAACGGCCAAATCTACATCATGGTAGGCGACAAGAAATACAACATGATGGGCGCCGAGGTGAAGTAACCTCTCTCCACACAGATCCCACTAATATTGGGGCAATGCTCACACAGATCCCACAGATCTCACAGATCTCACGGAATTTTTCTTTTGATGATGTTAAATCTCACAGAGGTTTCGGGCGTGGGCGTGTGGCTCACACGGATTCCGCTTGCTTGTTTTAGGGCTCACACAGATCCCACGGATCTCACGGAATTTTTTCTTTTGATGATGTTAAATCTCACAGAGGTTTCTGCATCTGATGGGGGATGATGGGAGTAGTGATATAGGGTAAAGGAAACACCTATTTTATCCAATTTCAATCCATTAACACCTAAAATAAAAATAGGTGTAAATTGGATTTATTGGATGAAATAGGTGTTTTTTTTCTTTCAAGTGCAGCGACGATTCAGTGAACCAAAGAATCATCTGTGGGATTTAACATCAGGCGTGCAATTCCGTGGGATCTGTGGGATCTGTGTGAGGCTTTGTAGTGAAGCAGCCGTGGAGCATCTGTGGGATTTAACATCAGGCGCGCAATCCTGTGAGATCTGTGGGATCTGTGTGAGGCTTTGTAGTGAAGCAGCCGTGGAGCATCTGTGAGATTTAGCGTCAGGCGTGCAATTCCGTGAGATCTGTGTGAGCTAAAGCCCTCCCCAAAGTGGGATCTGTGTGAGGCTTGGCTACCCTTGGGTGAGGAGGAATTTTTTGAAACTTTTGTAGCCGGAGTTGATGGCGGTGATGTGGCCAATGCCGTTGAAGAAGCGCATGAGGGTGGCAGGCACCTCTATCGTCTCGCCAATGGCTCCCTCTACCGTTGACAACGCCTTGGCAGGGTGGGAGGTGGCAAGGGCAACGCCAATTTCGCCTGGTCGCAGTCCGTCGGTGAGTGCTTGATATGCTGTGGCACTGTGCGGATTGAGCAGGTAGTGCTCCTGCTGCCAAGTGCGGGCTATGGTGCTGACGATATTCTCGTCGGAGTAGGCGAATCCCTCCATTATCTTGCACATGGCGGCGTGGTCGCCAAGCAGTTTCTCCAGTCGAGGGAAATTGCGAGGGTTGCCACAGTCCATCGCTATTGCCAACGACGGTTCGCTCTCGCGTGGCACAAACTTGCCCGTGCGCAGATATTGGGTGAAAATGTCGTTTTTATTGTCGGCAACGATAATTCGCTTGATAGGAAGACCCATTTTTCGTGCGATCACCGCAGCGGTGAGGTTGCCGAGATTGCCACAAGGCACCGACACCACCATCTGGCTCATGTCGTGGCCCTGTTTTGCCAACTGTCCGTATGCCCAGAAGTAATAGAAAGTCTGCGGAAGCAGTCGGGCTATATTCACGCTCTTGGCGCTGGTGAGCAGCATTTTTTTCGACAATTCAGGGTCGTTGAACGCCTCCATCACTATGTTTTTGCAGTCGGAGAGCGTACCGTTCACCTCGATGGCGGTGACATTGCCACCGAGTGTGGAGAACTGTGCGATTTGGAGCGAAGTGAGTTGCCCTTGCGGATAGAGGATATACACATGCGTGCCCTCGATGCCGTAGAAGCCGTTGGCGATGGCACCGCCCGAATGACCTGAAGTGACGGTAATCACATTGATTTCACGACCGCTCTTTTTGGTGGCGTGGTAATGCGCCAGCAGACGCGCCATGAAGCGAGTGCCAATGTCCTTGAAACTCATGGTAGGACCATGAAACAACTCCAGAATGTGGCGATTGTCGCCCATGTCGATGAGCGGAATGGGGAAATTGAGCGTTTCGAACACCACATCGTGAAGCACTTGCGCGTCGATGTCGCCCTGCAGGGCATAGTTGGCAATGGCGTAACTCACCTCCTGCAACGTCATGTCGCCGAGGTTCATCATAAACGCCTTAGGCAGCGTGGGTATCTTTTCGGGCAGATACTGTCCGCCGTCGGGTGCATATCCGTGTAGCACAGCCTCCCTAATCGAAGCCGTCACATTATAGTCTTTTGTGCTATGGTATATCATTTATATGCTGCTTTATTTAGGGTCGAGAATCACAGTGCCTTTGGCAGAGGGATTGAAAGTGTTCTTTACCCATACGGGAATGTGCTTGAATGCCACAGGACCGAGGGTGGGGGTGTAGATAACCTTCGCTCCAGCCTCGCACATCTCTTGCGCTTGCGCATAGGTCATTTGCGGAATGACCGTGGCATCGGGGTTAGTGCGAGGGTCGGCAGTCATAAAGCCATCTACATCGGTCCAAATCTCCAAAGCCTCGGCATCGAGTGCGGCGGCAATCAGTGCGGCGGTGAAGTCGCTGCCGCCACGGCCCAGATTGGTCTTTTTGCCGTCGGTCGAGTCTTCGGCGATGAAGCCCTGAGTGACGTGCACTTGCTCCAGTCTGCCGGCAAACTCCTTGGTGATCAGTTCGAATGAGGCGTTGTCGAGAATACGCTCGTAGTCCACATCTTTCGTTTTGATGAAGTTGGGGGCATAGTGTGGCACGGCACCATCGATCATGCTGGCAACGATAGCCGACGACATGATTTCGCCGTGGCTCACGATAGCGTCGCGCAACTGCTCCTTGTAGGCAGGTGGCAGCTGATTGTTGGCGTAGAGCATAGCGTAGTAGCTATACAGCCCCTCGCTGATGAAGCCCTCAATCACGGTTTTGCACTGCGCCTGTCGGTCATCAGGCACCACCGCGTCGATTACGCTCATGTGGCGCGCCTTCACCTGCTCCAGAATGGATTCCCATTCGTCGCTGTGCGCTTCTGCCAAATCTGCCATTTGAATCAGTTGGTTTGTGACACCGCCCAAAGCCGATACCACTACGATAACCTGGCCTTTGCAAGCAGTCACTATCTGTTTTACATTCGTAAGGCTTTCAGCGGTTCCTACCGATGTGCCTCCAAATTTTAATACTTTCATTTGTTGCTATTTATCAGAATATAAAAGTGTAATATATTATAACGCAAAAATCGGTTGAAAATTATGCGATTTTGCGGTTTCGGGCTGTTTTGAAAACATACAGCCTACAAAAATAATGCCAATTTTTTGCATGTGCAACTGTGTGCGTCAGGTGGTATCGACTTTTCGAATATAAACCTTTGGCGAACAGCCATTGATGTTCTTGAAATTGCGGTAAAAAGAATTTAGCGAGGCGAATCCCGAATCGTAGGCGATGTCGGTGACAGGCATTTCGGGCTGTGTGGTGATAAGGCGTGTGGCGTATTCAATTCGCTTCTTGTTGATATAGTCGGAAAACGAGGTTTGCAGCACATAATTGAAGGCTTGCGAGATATACACACGGTTGGTGCACAGTTGCGTAGCCAAGTCCGACACTTTGAGGTTGGGCTGGAGGAACAGCTGCTTTTCCTCAATCACTTTTTCGATGTGCTTCGCCAAATCCTCCGCCAGCGCCTTGTCGCGCTCGTATGGCATGGACTGTGGCGCAGAGTCTTGATCCTGCTCTTCAAGTTCCTCGTTCATGCTCTCGAAAGTGAACGACTGGCGCAATCCCAACAGCCCCAATATGAATATGAGCACCGAAAACACGACAGACGGCAGCGTGAGCGCCCAGAAAGTGGAGTCGAAATGGTAGCGCCCCACAATGTTGAAGGCAAACGATGCCGCCGAGGTGAAGAAAAACAGATACAGGAATATTTTGAACGAAATCAGCGTTTTTCCCTCCAAGTTGGAATACACCGACTTGATGTGGCGGTCGTATTTCACAAGCAAATTCATGCCAGTCACCACCACATAAATCACGATGATGGCGAAGCTTATTTTAATCACCAAGTGGGCAATGGCCATGTGGTGGGCAATGCCAGTGAAGTCGAAGAATTGCTCATAGTAGAGGCATCGGGTGATAAACTCGGCGGTCTCGTCGGCACTCATCAGGGCGTACATCACCCCCACAGTCACACTCAAAAACACCGCAGGGAGCAACAGCAGCCACGATCGGCGCAGATGCTGACTGGTGGAAGTGAGTGAAACCAGAAATATGTAGAATAGGGGATAACTTGCCAGCACGCCAAACGAGTAGAAAGTGTCGCTCACAGGAATCTCGCTGTGCATTTCGTTGAAAAACACACAGTGCGCGTAAAACATCAGAGCGGTGACAACCATAAACAAGGAAAGCACGAGCCTGCTTCGGTTGTATTTCTCAATTTGGGTGCACAGGAGTAGTATTGCCCAAAATCCGCTCACAAACATCGGTAGTGAGGAGAAAATCAGTCGTACCATTATAACAAATTCTATTTTGTAAAAATACTAAAATTCGGCGAGATTTCCTAATGGGGCGTGCGTCCAAGTTTGTCCATTTTCGATTTGTGGGCAGAATTGTTGCGTAGGTCGGCGGTAAATAGTAATTTTGGGTTGATTATGGAAGAAATCAGTATCGACATTTTCAATTTGCTCGACAAGCAACCGGAGCCGGCGCGCGGCAATGTGCTGCTGGCGAAACCCACCGTTGACGATGCTTGCTTCAAGCGCTCGGTGATATTGCTCGTTGACCACGACAGTGAGGGTTCGATGGGTGTGATAGTGAATAGGCTGACCGACTACACTTTAGCCGACGTGATTGAAGGTCCTGACTATTTTCAGGAAATACCGCTTTATATGGGCGGACCGGTGGGGCTCAACCAGATGTTTTTTCTTCACACATTAGGTCCCGATGTTATTCCCAACTGCATACAGGTGGCACGTGGTCTGTATTTCGGTGGCGACTACGAGGCGGTGAAGCGCTATGTGGCGTGTGGCGAGCCTGTGGAGGGGAAAATGAAGTTTATCGTGGGCTATTCAGGTTGGGAGAAAGGGCAGTTGGCTGATGAGATTTCGCGCTTCGACTGGGTGATACAGAAGCACATCGACGAGGCATTGATCATGGGCGACCAAGAAGCCGACGATATGTGGAAAGCGGCTGTGGAGAGTTTCGGAGAAAAATACCGCACATGGAACAACTGGCCCACCAATCCCAGCGACAATTAATTGTAATATATCAAATTTGGATTAATAGATTTTTTGGAGGAGTACCACGTTGTGGTATTCCTTTCCTGTTTTTATCCAACTTTGCAAGATGCCCACTTCCTCGAATCCGGCATGGCGAACCATGGCTATGCTGGCGGCGTTGTCTTCGGGCACATACACATACAGCTGGCGCAAGCCGATGCCCTGGGCGGCGTAGGCGTTCACTATCTTCATCGTTTCGGCAGAAAGCCCCTGCCCCTGAAATTCCTTGCAGATATACACACCCAGTTCGGCACGATTGTGAATGGGGTTGAAGTTGAGGAAATCCACTGTGCCCACGGTTTCGCCTGTGGCGGTGAGCGTGACCATAAGGCGGAGTTGCTTGTTGGCGTAGATGTCGTTTGCGCAGTTGGCGATGTAGAGCATCAGCGCCTCACGCGAATAGGGCGCCACGGTATCGCTCACCGTCCACAGCGAGGTGTCGTTTTCCCACTTGTAGATGAGGTCGATGTCGGAGGGTTCCATCGCCCGAAGCGTAATTTTATCGTTGCTGAGCAGGTTTGCCATTTGCGTCAATTCATTTTTGGGGTAATCACAATGCCGCTTTCATTGGCGTAGATGTGAAAAAAGCGGTCTTTGGAGTGGTTGGCGGCGATGGTGCCCACGATTTGCTCATAACTGTGCGAGGCATCGTCGATAAGCACATTTGCCGCACCCGATTCGGGCATCTTGGTAGCGTAATCCTTGATTCCCACAGCCTTTGCCACCGCATCGGGTTTGCTGCTGAGAATCACCCAGCCGGCACGGTCTTCAATCGGAGTGCTACTTTTGCCGAAAAGGCGGCTAAACAGGCGGCGAGCCACAGCCAGTCCCTGACGCACCAGCACACCGAGTTTGATGAAAGGATAAACCACGGCGCGGAAGCGAGGGAAGTGCTTGCGGTAGAAGATGAGCATCGCCTCGTAGAACACCTTCACATAGCGCATCGAGTCTTTTTTGGTGCTTTCGCCCTTGTAGTGGAGCATGTTCACAGGCAAGTACCAGTTTTGGTAGCCCTCTTTCACCATGCGGTAGGAGAGGTCGATGTCTTCGCCATACATGAAGAAATCTTCGTCAAACCCACCAATCTTCTGAAGCAAATCGGTGCGGCAGAACATGTAGGCGCCTGCCAAAATGTCGATGGCGTGGGGCTGAAACTCGTCGAGATAGCGAAGGTGGTATTTAGCAAAAGCCCGTGAGTAGGGGAATAACTTGGAAAGCCCGAAAATCTTGCAGAACGATACCCACGGAGTGGGGAAGGCGCGCTTTGATTCGGGCAGGAATTGACCGTTGCCATCAATCATGTGCAGCCCGATAGCACCACAGTGGGGGTGCTGTGCCATCCATTCGAGAGGCTTTTGCAGACATTCGGGGGTGATGATGGTGTCGGGGTTGAGAATGAGCGTGTAGGTGCCTTTCGCTTGCATAATGGCTTGGTTGTTGGCGCGGGCAAACCCCACATTCTCCTTGTTCTCAATAAAGGTGACACCGGGGAATTTCGGTTTAATGTAGGGCATGGTGTCGTCGGCGGAATTGTTGTCAACCACGATGATTTCGCCCGACAATACCTTGAGCGCTTCCTGGGCTGAACGGATGGTCTGCTCAAGGAAGTGCTTCACACGAAAACTCACTATGACGATTGTTATGTCCAAAATTCAGCGATTTTTTATCTGAAAATCATACAAATTTACGAAATTTTTTGTGCATTTCACTAAAAGCACTAATTTTACTGCGTAAAAATAAAAAAATAGCAATTACAACTATCAAAACAACCGCATAAATGGGACTTGTAATAGGTATTGATGTGGGCGGAAGCACCACCAAGATTATTGGAATGGACAACGGCGTGGTTCAATCGCCGATGTATATCACCGCTGCCGACCCCATCACTTCGCTTTTTGGAGCATTTGGCAAATACGTTTACGACAATAGCATTTCGCTTTCAGATATTGAGCATGTGATGCTCACCGGCGTGGGCGCATCGGGCGTGACCACTCCGATTTACGGACTTCCCACGAGCCGCGCAGGCGAATTTGAATGTGATGGCTTGGGCGCGAAGTTTGCTGTTGATATCGATCCGCTGATGGTGGTGTCGATGGGCACAGGCACCACGCTGGTGCAGGTGAGTGGCGACGTGATTAGTCACGCTGGCGGTATCAGTATGGGCGGCGGCACCATGCAAGGGCTGTCGCGACTGCTGCTCAACGTGCGCAACATTCCCAACCTGATTGAAATGGCGTCGCACGGCGATTTGTCGAAAGTGAACCTCCAAATCAAGGACATCAGCAAGGATGTGCTTGAAGGATTGCCCATGCACGCCACCGCATCGCTTTTCGGTAAGGCGGTGAACAATCAGGTGTCGAACGAAGACGTGGCGAAGGGCATCATCGTGATGGTGCTCGAAACCATCGGCTCGGCTGCTGTGCTCTCCACGCTCAATAGCGGCATTAAGGATTTCTGCATGATTGGCAACCTCACCCGCATGGAAGAGTGCCGCGAGGTGTTCTCCGTGATGGAAGACCTCTACGGCGTGCGTTTCCACATCCCCGAAAACGCCGTGTTCCTCACCGCCCTCGGCGCCGCCCTCGCCTACACCAAAAACAAATTCCAGCCTTTGTAAAACTTCACTTGGGATGATAAAAAAATTGCAGATTTAGAAACTCATAAAAATAGGGAGTCTAAATCTGCGATTATACTGTTTGTCTGCGAGTGTTTATTTAGTGTCAGTTTTGCCGTTGACACTCAAAATGCGTGCTTCTCCTTGTCCTGGTAGTGGCTGAAAAATCACCACCTCAACTGTTCTCTTGTTTTCGTTGATGCACTCATACTTATAGTTTGTTCCAGCCACAACTTGGCGTGAAACTTTTATGGGTTTAAGCTGTAAATCGCTGTGCGATTGCATCACTGTTTTAAAGAGAGAAAACTCCTCGTCGGTAATGGTTGTGCTTTTGTCGTATGCACCAACTAATGTGTCAGCTTGTGTTAAAACTTTGTTACTGGAGCATGAAGCCATAAAGAGTACAATGCTCATCAATACTGTTGTTTTTAATTTTGTCATCATTCTTTCTCGTTTTTTTTTAGTTTGAGTAAGATATTGCCTATTATTTGCCTATGGTATATCTGACACCAATATTTAGGTTGAAATTGAAAGGCTTTTCCTTATAGATTGTTTGAAGGTGAGAGTTGTCGTCGAAATAGTAGCTAATACCTGGTTCGGCATAGATTCCAACGTGTTCAAGCACATTCAATTGTAAGCCGGCTGCTAAATTGATTGACACTTGAATAGGTTTACTGTCAATATTAAGGGTCTCTGTCTTTTTCTGTGTGCTATTGATGGTGTATTTCTTAACAGTTGTTCCCGAAATACATTTCTCGGTGAGCACACCAGCCACTCCGTACATGCTTATTCGCTTGAATGACAATATATTATATTTAACATCAACAGGGATTCCTATATAATTGAGCTTTTGCTCACCTGTGTAAAAGTTTTCTTTCGAACCTTCTCTCATATCTGATGATAGGCGCGTATATGTTAGTCCGCTTCCGATGCTTAATTTGGAATTAACAGCATAAGCCAATTTCAACCCTATGCGTACGGGAAGCTTATGCGCATATTTTGTTGTCACTTCCTTGCCTTTATTGAAAAGGTTGATGCCAAGCATAGGGTTGTCGGCCCAATCAGAACCTTCGGGACCAGCAGTTACTGTGTATTCACCAATCGACGTTGTGGTCTTTGATGCACCGACAGCCCCCATTGCGCATGTGCTTATTGACCATCGTGATGGGACTGTGGAGTGCGAATGGTTCGTTCTCTCACCATTGTAGGCCACATAGCCGTCAAAAAGATTTTCACGCTTACTGTAATTTTCCTTTTCTTTGTCTTTATAGCTATTTTCGTTGGAGGGTTGTTGATTGTCAGCTGTTTGTGCCTTTTTAATTTCGCTGTTTTTTTCTGCGTGATTGCCGATTGAGGCATCTTCGGTGGAAGCTGTGTTGGCAGAGTGTTGCGAATGTGTTGCAATATGTGGGCAAGAAGTGGCGTTTGCGTCAAATTCGCAACTATTTGATTGTGGGTTTTGGGCCAAGAGATTGCTGCTCTCATTAGTCTTATGGATGCCGCGTTCAGACAGGCGAATTGTTTGCTTGTTTGTGCGCGCTCCCGCAAATTTTGGAGTGTTGCTCTCTTTGTTGCCTATGGTATTTAATACGGCATATCCCAGTAGTAGCACAATGCTTGCTGCCACAACCGCCCTTGTGGCTGTGTGCCATGTCTTATTGAAGAATGGTTGGGGTAGAGGCTCTTGGCACTCGCCCTTCATTTCTGCCATTTTTTTACTGACGTCTTCCCAAAGACCTTTAGGCTCTTGTATTTCGTAGTCGCTCATACGGTCGTGTATGTCGTTTTGCCAGTTCTTTTTCATATCAAATGGAATTTATGGATTGATATTGTTTGAGCTTTTTTGCCAACAAAGCCTTTGCCTTGTGCAACTGTGATGCGGAGGTGTTTTCTGTGATTCCAAGCAGTTGGGCTATATCTTTGTGGTTTTTGTTGTCAATAACGTAGAGATTGAATACGGTGCGGTAGCCATCAGGCAACTCTCGAATGAACTGATGTATCGTTTCGGTAGGAATGTCTTCGGTATTGATGTCGTCATCGTTTGTGATATCAATATTAGGAGAATCGATATCCACAAAGTTGTATTGCTGATTGCTACAGACAAACTTCAATGTCTCATTTAGCGTTATCTTTGTCATCCATGCTTTTAATGAACCTTCACCACGGAACTTGAAGCTGTTTAGAGAAGAGAAAATCTTTATAAATGCCTCTTGTAACACATCTTTGATATCATCATCGGATATGATGTAGCGAGAGCATAATGCCGAAAGGTATCGCACATACTTACGGTAAATCCATTCGTTGGCGGCAGGGTCGCCAACGATGGCCTTTTTGAGCCAGTGCTCTTCTTCTGTTTTCTCTCTTCTAAATGTTGTTCTGAGCATAATTTGGTCTTAACGCAGAGAACCAACGATGGGCAAAAGCCTAAACCATATTGGGTATAAGCTATTGCACCATCAATTGGGAGGAATGCTTATTTTGAGACTTCAACAGCTACCGTTGCAGTCTTTTTGTTCTTGTCTGTAATGGTGACAGTCGTTTTACCTGCTGCTACACCTTTAATAGTAATCTTTCCGCTGGAGATAGATGCTGTGGCAATTTTAGTGTTTGCGCTTACTACCGTATATGGAGTAGCACCACCACTGACAGCTACTACGCATTCTTGTCCTACACTGATACTAACCGAAGTCTTGTCAACCACAATTCCTTTGTCTACAATGACATTGAAGCTGTTTGACGCATTCTTAGAGTCGGTTACAGTCACTGTGGCTTTTCCTGTTGCAATACCGCTTACGGTTATTTTTGACTTGTTCACTGTTACCTTAGCAACATTTTCGTTGCTTGATTTGGCGGTGTAGGTTCCGGTGCCACCAGAAACTGTTACGTTTTGTGAATTGCCAACCGCTATTGCCACCGCAGAGGGGTTGAACTTGATGGTGGATAGCTTATTGTCGTCGGTGCAGGAGGTGAATGTCATTGCGAATACAGCACAGACAATTAATGTTGCAAATTTAAATAATTTAATTGTGTTCATTTCTTTTTTCTGTTTTTTTTATGTTCTACTTGTGCTCTATGAAATAATGATGCGTCCACCTTTAATCAGAGTGCAATTATAAATGTTGTAGAGTACTCTTAATATTTTTTGTTGCAGATGTTATTCACTTTTGCGTTCACCTATTTTATGATATAAGGCGAGACAAAGAGCGTATTTGATTGTCGGATGTAGTGGATATTGCAGGGTGCATTTTTAGTTTGAACTCAGCAGTCTTTTTGCCTGTGAATGATGTCCAGTTGATTTTAATTTTAACTTCTTTTGTGTGATTTTTCCACAGAGGATTGAGGTCGAAAGCTATGAGTGCATCTGCTAAATAGCCTTTGCAGTCGCCATTAGCGTTGTGCTTAAGGTCGAACTCATAGGAGTTGTCTGCGTTTACGCCACTTACAAGATTGATTGTGTGTTTGATGTGTCCTCCCCACAAAGTGCGTATGCGTAGCGTGAGGAATCCGTCTTCCGCCACGGTAACCCAGTCGCGAACAATTTCTATTGGGTCGTTGCCGAAAACCTTGTTGTCATCTTTGCCTAATGTGGCAACGGGTTGTTTGGTTCGGATACTGTCAATCCAATTCACAAACACATTGTGGGGTGACTTTGTGGCTGGAGATTCTACTGTGTAATTGACAAGTGCCCGCACATTTTTTTCTCCAAATGGTGATTCTTTCATGTTGGTGGGCACAAGTGAAGTTGAATCGTCGAGTTGCATAATAAATCCTTCAGAACCATTTGGATAAACTGTCACGAGAGCTGTGGGGCGTTTTACAATCTCATAGTTGTCGTCGTTATTGCACGAGCTAAAAGTGAGTGTACAGGCAATAAGTCCTATCGTCAAAAATAAATTCATCGTAGTTTTCATATTGTTATTTTTTTATGTTTCTGCCTATTAAATCAGGGCATCGCTCAAATCTTGCCTGAGAACAGTGTTTTTTTCTGCTTTTTTAGATTCTTTAAGAGTTGGTTGAGGTTTAAAATATTGATAAACAATTAGATGCTTGTTTGCTTAAAATGGCTTAAATCTGTATCAAAATAATAGAATTAAGGCAGGTCGTAGTGCTTTAGTAGTTGAGGCCGAAAGCCCAGAGGGGGATGATGTTGGCGTAGCCAAATTCTATGTCGTCTTTTACGATATAGCCTTTGGCTGCGGTTTCAATTTGCTTTTGTCCCTTTTTCTTTCCTCCGATTTCAAATGTGGCTCCGTCTATTTCAAAGTCGGAAATCTTGCTGCACACCACATTGTAGTTCACTCGCATTTGATTCATGAAGAAAGTTTCCCTTAAATTGCCAATGTTGGCTTGTTCGGGAGCCAATGCGTAGATAAGGTTTGTGTTGTCGAGATACACCTTTTCCACTTTTCCAAGTCCACGAATGCCACTGGTGTTGTCGCGTAGCTGGGCTATAATTCCTGCTCGCTCCATATAATAGAGGTGGTTAGGAATGTCGTTTCGACTAAGATTAGTGACATCAGCGAGTTTCTGATACACGGGCTTGAATGGTGTGCTTTTCGCTATCACCATCAGCAGTTGTTTCAACTTTCGCCCAGCCGCCACGCTGATATTTGCAAAATTAGGAATATCGGTTTCCATAGTTTGCGTGATAACCTGATTGAGTTCGATGTCGAAATCCACGTCTTTAGCAAAGGGGTAATAGCCTCGTTGCAGATAATCTTTGAAAAGGGGGAGAGGGTGTGCCACTCCAGGAATTGTGGCTTTGTGGGTGAGGATGTCGCTCAACGAGAATACTGGCACTTCAATACCATGGAAAAATGCGAGATATTCCCTGAACGACAGTCCTTGCATTTCATAGATGGGCACACGTCTGCTGAGGTCTGCCATGCCTTGGTAAATGTCGAGAATAGATGAACCGGAAATCACCACTTGCATATCGCTGTAGGTGTCGATGATTTCTTTCAATTCGCGCGACCATTCATGGTACTTGTGTATTTCGTCGATAAACAGGTGCTTGCCATTCATTTTCGAGAATTGGTCAGCCACCTCAAGCAAGGTGTGGGTGGCAAAATACAGTTGGTCGGCTGATATGTACAGCGTTTCCGAAGCGTTGAGGTTCTGCTTGATGTATTGCAGAAGCATGGTGGATTTGCCCACACCGCGAGGTCCTACCAATCCGAGTGCGTGGCTATTCCAATGAATTTCGTTGTATTTGTAGCGAAGAAAATCGGTTGAGGTTTCTTCGAGTTTACGTTTGAAAAAACTGAATAATCTGTCCATACCATTTTATATTTGTGCAAATATACTAAAATTGCACTGAAAAAGTGCAGGGAATGGTGAAAATTGCACTAAAAAAATGCAGTTTTTTTGCGGAAACTGCATTTTTACGGTGCAAATTTGGTGGCTTTCGGGAGGAAGGCTCTTTAGGAGCACTCGGAGCACTCGGAGTGATTGGACTTTGAGAGGGGGCTTTTTGATGATATTTCTGTGCTCCTTTTATCCCAAATCGGTCATTAGGGCTTGTGGTATTTCGGATTTTTAGAAGAATGAATTTTGTTTGTCTTTTAATGAGTGATAGCGAGCTATTACGAATTAAAAACAAGCAAAAGGCATCTTATAAAAACCGAAAGTCCGCAAGAAGTAATCTAAAAAAATCCTTTCACGTCCTAATGACCGATTTGGGATTATGGTTGGGGAGGATTTGGGTGTTCTGGTTGCTGCTGCTGTTGGGCTTTTTGGGCGGCGAGTTTCTTTTTGTAGTCTTCGAGGTATTTGCGTAGGCGCTTTTTGCGCTCACGCTCTTTTTTTGCTTTGCGTGCCTCGAAGGCTTCACGCTGATATTCAAGGAAATTATCTGCCATGTTCGGTAGTATGAGATGTCAAAAACCAGTGTAAAAAAATCAAAACAAACTTATGATTTGTGGAAGGTGTCGCTGAAGAGGGTGCGGTTGAGGATGGAGCGGCCGAGGGTCAGTTCGTCGGTGTATTCGATTTCGTTGCCCACGCTCACGCCTCGCGCCAGCATCGTGATTTTCACATCGGGGTAGGGGGCAAGACGGCGGAAGATGTAGAAGTTGGTGGTGTCGCCCTCCATTGTGGCACTCAACGCCAATATCACCTCTTTCACCTCGCCCGATTTCACACGCTCTTCAAGCGATTCAATCTCGATGTCTTGCGGTCCGATGCCGTCCATCGGCGAGATAAGTCCGCCCAGCACATGATACAGGCCGTGGTGCTGATGCGTGTTTTCGATGCTCATCACATCTTTCACATTCTCCACTACACAGATGGTGGAGGCATCACGCAGATGGTCGGCGCAGATGGGGCAAACCTCGGTTTCACTGATGTTGTGGCACACTTTGCAGTATTGAATTTCCTCCCTGAGTTTGATGATGGCTTCGCCAAACTGGCGTGCGTTTTGCTTGTCTTGCTTCAGCAGATGCAACACAAGGCGCAGCGCCGTTTTGCGACCGATGCCAGGGAGTTTGGCAAATTCGCTCACAGCGTTTTCCAGCAAAGAAGATGCAAATTCTTGTTCCATATTCATTAATAATGTGGTCAGGAATTATTTGCACAGAGCTTCGGCAAGCGCATTGAAAGCTGCCTCGTCGGAGGGCTTGTAAGCCGAGCGGATAGTCACCACAGGCTCCACGAGTGTGATATTCTTCATTTCGCTCAAAGTGGCCTTGATGGTCTTGGCTGCCGTAGGAGCCCAAGTGCCGTTTTCCACGATAGCTACCTTGCGGTTCTGAAAATTCTTGTGCTTCAAGCGCGAGAGGAATGATTCCATTGGGGTGAACACGCCACCATCGTAGCTCGAAGCGGCAAGCAGCAGGCGGTCGTAGCGGAACGCGTCTTCCACCGCCTCGGCAATGTCGTCGCGGGCAATGTCGCTCACGCTGACTTTCACGCCGTGCGCACGCAGTTTCTCAGCAAGGATTTCCACCGCCTTGAGCGTGTTGCCGTGAATGGAAGCCACTGCTATAAACACGCCTTTATCTTCGGGCTCGTAGCTGCTCCAAGTGTTATAGAGGTCGATATAGTATTTCAGATTTGAACTCAGCACCGGGCCGTGGAGTGGGGCAATCACCTTGATGTCGAGATTTGCCACTTTCTTCAGCAGAATTTGCACCGGTGCGCCATATTTTCCCACAATGTTGAAATAGTAGCGGCGCGCCTCGCAAGTCCAGTTGTCCTTGTCGGCATCATACACGCCAAACTTACCGAAAGCGTCGGCACTGAACAGCACCTTATCGGTAGATTCGTATGCCACCATCGTTTCGGGCCAGTGTACCATAGGCGCAGTGAGGAAAGTGAGCGTGTGCTTGCCTAACTTCAAAGTGTCGGCATCTTTTACCACCACTTTTCTGTCGTCGAAGTTGAAATCGCTGAAAAACTGGCTCAGGAAAGTAAACGTCTTGGCATTGCCCACCACTTTTGCCTCAGGGTAGGTTTCCAGGAATTTTTTCACGCCTGCGCTATGGTCGGGCTCCACGTGCAGCACCACCAGATAACTTGGCTTTCTTCCTGCCAGTTCCCGATTCACGTTGTCCATCCATTCGTCGATTTTGCGTGCGTCAACTGCGTCCATTACCGCAATCTCGTCATCGTCGATGAGGTAGGAATTGTAAGCCATGCCGTTTTCGAGCACATATTGGCTTTCAAAGAGTGTGAGGTCGGGGTCGTCGACACCGATGTATTTGATAGAATCTGAAATGAATTTTTCGGTCATCGTAGTGAGAATGAAAAAATATGATTATATATGTTTATTTTCGAATGCAAAGTTCTCCAAAAATATCAAAAAAAGCAAGTGGGCGGCGCATAAATCACGCCTCATTTCCGAAAAAGACAAGTAAGTGCTCATTCTTTAGCATTATTTAATTAACATATTCCCGATTTTTGTTTTGTGATGATACTTAAATTCATTAATTTTGCATATAGAAAACAAAGATAAAAACAACTATATTTTTTAATCACTTTTTAAAGATTTCTTACTATGGGATTTTTAACTGACGAAAAACTCGTTATCGTAGGTGCCGGTGGTATGATCGGTTCAAACATGGTACAGAGCGTTTTGATGCTCGGCCTTACTCCAAACATCTGTCTTTATGATATCTATGAACCAGGTGTTCACGGTGTGTTCGATGAAATCCAACAATGCGCTTTCCCAGGTGCTAACATCACTTATGTGGCTCCTGCAGTGGAAGATATGGGTAACCCAGAAAAGGTTGCTGAAGCTGCTAAGAAGGCTTTCACTGGTGCTAAGTACATCATCTCTTCTGGTGGTGCTCCACGTAAGGACGGCATGACTCGTGAAGACTTGCTCAAGGGTAACTGCAAGATTGCTGCTGACTTCGGCGATAACATCAAGAAATACTGCCCTGACGTAAAGCACGTGGTTGTGATCTTCAACCCAGCTGACGTTACAGCTCTTACCGCTCTTATCCACTCTGGTTTGAAGCCAAACCAACTCACCTCACTCGCTGCTCTCGACTCTACTCGTTTGCAACAAGCTCTCGCACTTGAATTCGGTGTACAACAAGACAAGGTGACTGGCGCTAAGACTTACGGTGGCCACGGCGAACAAATGGCTGTATTCGCTTCTCAAGTTAAGGTTGACGGCAAGCCTCTCGCAGAAATGGGCTTGAGCGCTGAACGCTTCGCAGAAATCAAGCACCACACTATCCAAGGTGGTTCTAACATCATCAAGCTCCGTGGCCGCAGCTCATTCCAGAGCCCTGCTTACGTAGCCGTTAAGATGATTGAAGCTGCTATGGGTGGCGAAAAGTTCACTTTGCCAGCAGGTTGCTACGTGAACGACGAAAAGCTCGGTTTCAAGAACGTGATGATGGCTATGCCTACCACTATCGACGCAACTGGTGTTCACTACACTGAACCACAAGGTACTGAAGAAGAACTCGCTTCTCTCAAGGCTTCTTACGCACACCTCTGCAAGATGCGTGACGAAATCGTTGAACTCGGTATCGTTCCAGCTGTAGAAGATTGGAAGAAGGACAACGAAAACCTCTAATAAATTGCACTTTTTTTAGGCTACGAGCCTACGCAATTTTGATTGCTCTCCATTTTTGGGGAGCAATCTTTTTTTATGCACACATATAAATACCGAAAATCTATTATGGTGCAGTGGATAAATGCTGGGGGACCGAAACAAAAAACATAAAAAACAGCCTTTTGGCGATGCCAGTGCTTCGCCCCTGCCGTTAGTGCAGTGGCATGTCTGATTTCAAGCTGG
>OJOI01000883.1_pt1 | contig 18780 bp, 17 predicted proteins | sample 1598061 | NCBI WGS metagenome assembly OJOI01 (sample SAMN01915224, study PRJEB22387) | human gut metagenome | isolation source: stool | host: Homo sapiens | place: USA
CGAGAGGACCGATATGTTCGGTCCGATAGGATCTGAGCACAAAAAAACCTTCCTTAAAGGAAGGTTTTTTGAAATGGTGCGAATAGGGATGGCTAAGTAAAAACAAAGCATTTGTTTTTATCTGCAACATCTTTGTAAACCTTGTTAAGCAAGGAAACAAAGCGCCCGCAGCGCAACTAGGTTCCAAAGCGAGGCCCGTCCCCGAGAGGACCGATATGTTCGGTCCGATAGGATCTGAGCACAAAAAAACCTTCCTTTAAGGAAGGTTTTTTTGAAATGGTGCTCAGGGACGGGATCGAACCGCCGACACGAGGATTTTCAGTCCTCTGCTCTACCGACTGAGCTACCTGAGCAGTAGTCATCTGAAGTAGACGAGGTGTTTTATAATGCATATTTTTCTGCTTGTCCAGTATTAATTTTCATATTTATGCAGATTTTTTTATTATCCACAATTTTGCAAATCAATCAGCCGGAACATAAAAAAACGGGAAACCGTTTTGGTTTCCCGTTTTGATGTGCTTAAGATTTGTACTAAGCGGCTTTAGATGTCTTTTTTGCTGCAAATTCGTTCATGCAGTTAATGACATAATCCAAATCCTGATTGTCCAGATACGGAGTCATCGGAATAGAGAGAGCCGTTTTGGAAAGTTTTTCACAAACAGGCAGGCTGCGGGTATTCCACTGTGCATATGCTGTCTGAGTATGAACCGGCCGCGGATAATAGGTACCGCAGGGAATACCGTTGGATTTCAGATATGCAGCCAGCTCGTCGCGGTCTTCACAAGTAATGGTGTAGAGGGCGTAAGCTGATTTGCAGTTGTCCAAAATCTTTTGTTTGCCGAAATAGTTGCTCAGTTCGTTGTCATAACGGCTGGCAACTCTGAAACGGTCTTTCAGCTCTTGCTCGAATACGGTCATCTTCAGCAGCAAAACGGCACCCTGAAAAGAGTTCATTCTACCGGTCATGCCGAGACGGATATTGTCATAGTGGTCTTCCGGGCTCATACCGTGAACGCGGCAGGATTTGACCATTTCGTTTTCTTCGTTGCTGTTGGTGAATACGGCACCGCCGTCGCCGTAGCAACCGAGGGGTTTGGTCGGGTAGAAGGAAACCGCAGTCATGTCGGCAACGTTTCCGGTCTTGGTGCCTTTGTATTCAGAACCAAAAGACTGGCAGGAGTCAGCCAAAACTTTCATACCGTTGTCGTGAGCGATTTTCTTAATGGCGTCATAGTCGCAGGGAGAACCGAAAATATCAACCGGAATAACGACTTTCGGAGTCAGTTTGCCTTCTTTTTTGACTTCGTCGATGGCGCGTTGCAGGTCTTTCGGATCCATATTGTAGGTATTGGGATCAGAGTCTACAAAAATCGGTGTAGCCCCAAGCAGAACAGGTGCTTCGGCAGAAGCGACGAAAGTAAACGAGGATACGAATACCGCATCGCCGGCTTTTACATTCCAAGCCATCAGCGCCAGGGTCAAAGCATCAGTGCCGGAACCGCAGGTAGAGCAATATTTGCTGCCGCAGAACTGTGCCAGTTTTTCATCCAGTTCACGGGTTTCCGGACCCTGGGCATAGCCGCCGTGGTTCAGAATGGTTTTGAATGAGTCTAAAAATTTATCCTGACCGATAACGCTTTGAGAAGTTTTGCAGTCAAAGAGCATAATCGGTTTAGAAGGTTGGTTAGTCATAGTTCATTGTCCTTTTCTTAAAAGTTTTAACTGAGGGTGATAATATGGTAAAAATAATTCAATTGCAAAACACAAAAGGTTTCTGATTTGTAACATATGCCGCGGTAAATATATACATACGGACATATCCGCTAAAAAGTTCTGCGTTACTGCGTAAATTGATTGATTTCGAAAAATATAATGTTATATTAACTTTTAATTAAAAACAAAAAAGGTGAGAGACTGTCGTGAACCAGATAAAAAGATTTACTGTGGCCGTAATGGTGGCGTGTGTTGCCGCCTGTGCCTCTTCTGCAACAGAACAACATGAATATGACGATCCCTTTGAAGGGTATAACCGGGCTATGTTCTCGTTTAACTACCAGGTGGATAAATATGTGATAAAACCGGTAGCCGAGGGCTATCGTGCCGTTACCACGCCGTTTATCCGCGAGCGCATCAGTTCTGTTATCGACAACCTGAAAGAGCCGGTTTCTGCCGGAAACCATTTGTTGCAGGCTGATCCCGAAGCTTCAGTCAAGAGTTTGTCCCGTTTTGTAATCAACTCGACGCTGGGATTGGTCGGTATGTTTGACGTTGCCGAAGGCTGGGGACTGCCCAAGGATAAAACCACGTTTAATGAAACTTTTGCCAAATGGTGTATTCCTCAGGGACCGTTCATCGTTCTTCCCTTGTTGGGACCGAGCACGCCGCGTGCTGCCACCGGTATGGCGCTTGACTTTGTATTTGATCCCGTTTACTGGGCGACTTATCAGGATGCCAATGTGCATGACAAAGCTTCTTGGGGTTATGCGATTGCTCAGGGAATTACCGCCCGTGAAGCCGCGTTGGATATTCTGGATGATTTGGAGCGTAATTCCGTTGACTTCTATGCGACCATGCGTTCTGCATATCTGCAAAATCAGAACAAGCTTAAATGCTTTAACGATGTTTCAAAAGACGAAAACACCTATGACTTCGATTTTGGCATTGAAGACGAAGACGCTGCTTTTGATGAAATGGAAGCCGAATAGTTTATAATTAACCGACTAAAGGAGAACCTTTATATGAAGAAGAATTTTTTTGCATTTCTTGCCGCTGTGCTGATGTTTTCCGCTTCAGCTCATGCCGAAGTGGATGCTGCGGCTGCGGAAGCTTTTGTTAAAAACGTCACCCGCCAGGGAATTGAACAGATTATCAATGCCAATGTTTCTCAGGCGGAAAAAGACGCGCGTTTTGCCAAACTTTTTAACGATGCTTTGGATTTGGACTTTATCGGACAATTCGTTCTCGGCCGTAACTGGAGAACCGCTACGCCGGAGCAGCGCAAAGAGTTCATTAAGGTTTATCGCCAGCTTAATATCAGCACCTGGTCAAAACGTTTTGACGAATTTAAAGGCAAAGATTTCATTTTTAACGGAACGACGCCTTCTAATTCTAAAGGTCAGATTTTTGTAAATTCAAAAGTTCCCATGGATCAGGGCGAACCGGCCAAAGTTGTCTGGCGCGTTCGTGAAAAGAACGGCAGTTTCAAAATCGTTGACATCATCATTGAAAATGTCAGCTTGGCAATTACGGCTCGCAACGAGTACACCGCCTTTATCAAAAACAATCCCGGTGGCGTGGATGCTCTGATTGCTAATCTGAAAAGTAAAATTTAAATAAAGTCCCCGGCGGTTGCCGGGGATTTTTTTAGAAGTCAAAAAGTTTGTATTGTTGAGCGAAGATGAAGCCGCCGAGGTTTTTAAGTTTTCTGGTGGCCTTAATCAGCTTAAAGGCGAGATAATCCTCAATCGTCTGGTTTCTTCCCAGCACCTGGGTGCGGTAATAGTCAAACATCTTCTGGCATTCTTCCTTGCCGTACTTTCCGTCCTTTTGCGGCAGCGACCCCATAAAGGCGTCAATCTCCGCACAACGCTGGTGGTAGTAATCTATCAGCGAGTCGACCGTAAAACCTTTCGTCAGATTGTTTTTCGGTTCAATCCGCCACTTGTTTTCATTCAGGGAATAAACCCCGGTCCACGCCACGTCCATAATATAGGCCGCCAGCTTCATATCCAAAAAACGGTTGCCGATGTAAAAATATTTGTTCCGGGTATAGAATTCCCCTCCCGCCAAAGCCAGAAACTTGTCCATCCCGTTGGTGTCTTTGGGCAGGTAAGGGCAGTTTTGATTGATGATTTCCACCTTGACGTCAAAGTCAGAACCCGGACGGTAAAAATAAGAGGCGGAAGACCCTAACAGCACAATGTCGCCGGTCAGCAGACCGTCAATCATCCCGACCGTCTCCTTAACCAGATAGTCTGCCCGGTCCAGCATCCGCAGCCGCAAGTGTTCGTGAACGGCCCCATTCCGGTTGAACACCCTGGGGTCAAGTTCGTCGCGTACGGTTAAAATCTCCGAGGCAAAGCGGATTAAGTCGTCATTGTCGTCATTCATCGCGGAGCTCCAAAACATTGACGAGTTGGTAATGCGCTTCGGTTATAATTGATTTGAAATGTCCGTAAACGCCTAATTTGTTGAAGATTCTGTGACAGTTGTATTCCATGCCGTATTCTTGTTCCGGTCCGTTTTCTTTGAGCAGCAGGGCGTCTTTCTTAAGGGCGTCCAAATGAGCCTCCAGCCTCCGGCAGCTCTCAAAAGTCAGCCATTTGTCTTCCACTTTCGGTAAAGTGTTTACAAAGTGATGTACTTTGTCACAGTAATCTTTGTAGTATTCGAATAACTCTTGCGGAGAATAAGTAAACTCGCGGTGTACCGGCATTTGCCGCCAGCGGTTTTCGGAGAGTGAGTATGTTCCGCTTCCATGAAAAAAGTGGGATGGTTCTACCAGCCCGTAATCAATGTTTCTGGCAAACAGGTTAAATCTGTATCCCTTTTGGGGAAAGGCGCGGTTAACATAACGAAACATTTGCTGCACCATATCTGGATTGTAACCGTCGGTTTCGGGGCAGACAACAATCCCGAGGTCGATGTCGGTTTGGTCGTTGTAAATATAAGAAGCAATGCCTCCGGCCAGAACAATGTCTTCAACCTTAAGCGAAGCAAAAGCCTTTTGCGTTTGTTCAATAAAGAAATCGGCAATGTTGAGCAGTCCCTGGCGAACATAATCATAGATGAGATTATGTTCGTCAAAAACAAGCGGGCACAGCGTTGCATTGTTTTGCATATATGCCGCAATCTTATCTATAAGCTCGTTTTCCGTTACCATGATGCGCAGCGGGCTTCTTGATAAAAATAGTCATCACAGGGAGCCGGCATACGGAAAGATCTGTCGTCACATATCTTACAACCGCTGCCACCCCAGACACACTCATTATAGTCCGGATACATTTTTCGGCATTGAGCTTCAGAAGGTTTGGACGGCTCGACAGGTTCAGGCGATGAACTCGGTTCTGGAGAAGAACTCGGGCTGGGGGAGGGACTGGGCTCCGGTTGCGGTGCCGATTTACAAGCGGTACAAACAGACGAACAACAGGATGTAGCACTGGAGTAAGAAGCACATCCGTAAGTGCAGCTCTTGTTCGAGGGGCAGCTGATGCCGGCACAGGGATCCGTCTTGGTGCAGCCGCTGTAAGCATTGCCTTCATAACCGGAATCACAATAGCAGGAACCGCCGGAACAATATGCGTTAGACCCGCAGGAAACGGATGCGCAAGGATCAGACGGTTTCGGCGAACAACAGGTTCTGGTACCGCCGCATCCGTCAGAACAAGAGTAACTTCCGTAAGAACATCCTGTCTCATCTGAGTATGGCGTACAGGATTTACAGGAAATGCACTTGTCGCAGGAGTTGTAAGAAGCGCAACCGTAATCGCAGGATTTGGAACTGACGTTGCAGTCCGGATTGCCCGCGCATGAGATACAGATGCCGCAGGAGTTGGTTGAGGCGCAGCCGTAAGTACAAGAAACCGGCGTCGCGCTGCAATCGGGATTCTCTTTGCAGGAAGTACATTTGGAACAACTGTTGTATGAAGCGCAGCCGTAGGTACAGGACTTTGACGATACGTCGCAGTCGGGATTGGTTTTGCATTCGGTGCATCGGTCGCATGAATTGTAAGTCTTGCATCCGTAAGTGCATGATTTTGAAGAAACCGTACATTCGGGACGAACCGTACAGGAATTGTAATTTCCGTCACAAGAGGTTCCGCCGAGTTCGTTTTCGCCGTTGCAGTTTGAACTGTTATATTGAAATTCCTTTTTACAACTGCAGGCATTGTATTTTCCGTCACAGGAACCGCCGGAAGGCTCCCGGTTGCCCGAACAGTTGGAAGAAGTGTACTGATAATTGGCCGGACAGTAGCAAGACTTCTGACAAGTCAAATCTGACGTCGGATGAGTAATACCGGTTGAAAGCTTTGGAGAAGGGCAGGTTTGGTATAACCCATAGTTACCGCAGTCGCCTTTAAGGTCTCCGCCTTCACATACGCCGCCCTCACATTGGTTGCCGCGCGACTTTTGAGAATCCTGCCAGTCGGGAAGCCACCAGGTTGCGGCCAGGCGATAAGCGTTGTCGACGGCGGCCAGGGGTTCCGGCGTAAGGTCGGTGTGTGTAATTATATCATCGGCGGAAGCTGGAGGCACAAAGCCTTTTACCGTTCCGGAATGAATAGTGCCTATACATAGCATAAAAGTAAAAAGCTTGCTGTTTCTCATGGCCGTCGTCCTCAGATAATAAAAGAAAACCGGAACCCGCTGTTCCTCCCTCAGTATATCAAAACAACCAAAACTAGTCAATCATAACTTAACCCCTAAGGACAAAAATTATACAGACTGTTTAAGGATGATATTTATCTTATTGGAACTGTCGATTAGTTTAGAAAAGTGATATGTTTCATTTTATAAAACAGGAGCAGCCAAATAACAGCTCCTGTTTTTTTGTGGTGCGTCATATGTAATTTAAAAATTTATGACAGGAAAGTAAACAACAGGAGTATACCCTGTATTGCTTAAAGTAATATCCGTCAGGCTGTAACTGCATGGATCTTGTTCATGATCGGATGTGTTGCATGAATTGCTAAGTTTTATACCGCTGATATGCTCTCCCTGTACGGTGCTTGATATGAGAGGTGTAGTATTATAATCTGCGTAGTATGTTATGTTAAGCTTACGATAACTGTTTAATACCATATTAAAGTTCATTCCGATGAGTTTAAGCTCCGATTGGGAGGGAATAAACCAGTCTCCGGCATTAGTGCCGGCTGTTTTATATTCCAGAACATCCATATAAGGATTCTCCCTCAAATTGGAGGTAATTTCTTTAACTCTATTACTGGCAGCATAAAACACGCTTTGAATCTGATTTAAGTCATTAAGTTGAAGCTGTTTAGCCCGGCTCTGAATATCGTCTTCCGAACAGCCGATGCAGCTTCTTCGGACTTCATCCAAATAAGTGTCCAAACCGTTTTGTATGGCAGCGGTCAATGGCGCAATAAAGTCATCGAGTTCGGCAGTTATCTCTGTTGTATAGTTTGATAGAGACAGGGCCAGCTTTTGGGTATTTTTTTTGCCGTCCTCATCTGTTTTAAGTTTGTTATAAGGTAAATACAAAGTAAAGCTCATCGGCAGTTTTTGCGTGAGAGTATGACCCGAAGCACTGGCAGGGGTAAAATAAAACATTTTCTGTAAGTAATCGCCCGTATATAGTACAGATCCTTTTGACGATAAGGCCAACGCCAGTTTTTGATTAGAATCAAAGACAATTCCAATCGGCGTCTTCCCTGTTACCGGGTTGGATGACGTCGTCATGTCCGAAAACAAAATGTCGCCGATGGCAATCTGTGCCATATATTTTTTTGAGCAAAAAACTTTGGTGTCGTCGAAGGGACAGCGTAAAATATCCAATCCCGAGCACATTGCCGCAGTTTTGTTGTATCCGAGATTTTCGCAGGAAGGCGGGGTGACACAGGTCTGAGCGAGAGTTTGAGACGTAAACGCCGCTGCGGCGAATACCGCTGCAAGCAAAAGAGTCGGTAGTTTATTCATTACAAGTCTCCTTATTTAATCCAGCATTTAAGCGCACCGTTGCACCAGTAGCTTTCAAGATTCCAGCTTTCGGCGGGACAGACGGTTGGTTCTTTTTTACATTCTTTATATTTGACGACGTCACCGCTCTGACAGACCGCTGAGCCGGCAACCGCCCCGTACTGACAGTCGAAATAACCGTCACAGGGATTGACAGTCGTTTTATAACGGATTCCGAAGCAACTGTCGCACCGGGATGTTTCAATATAGCCTGGCTTAATTTCGGTTTCTTCAAATCCGTCGCATTTGTTACAGCAGGTGCCGTAGGTATTGTCATATTTGCAGCGTCCGCCGTCTTCCAATTGCCATCCGTCGGGACAAGTTTGGGTATATCCTAGGCAGGCTTCCGGAATGTTGATAATGCAATCGGCGTATTTTCCGCCGCAGGAAGCGCCTGAGGGATAAGAGGGAGGCTTGCAGTTGGATGCATCGTATTGATAGCGGTCAGAACAAGAGCATCCTTTGTAGCAGGTAAGCTCCGGTGTGGGGTGAACGACGGTTCCGTTTTGTTGCGGCGGGCAGGATGCGGCAAGTCCGTAGTTAGCGCAGCTGGCATATTTGCCTCCGTTTATAAGCTCGTCATCGTTGGTTCGGTTTCCGTAGCCGTATCCGCCGATACGGCCGATATAATCGGGCATCCAGTAGACACCGGCGGTTTTAACGGTAGAAGGAGAGGCAAACGACGAAGGTGATAATGACATTGGTGTGAAATGCGGGTTATCGGCGAAGGCTTCGGATAGTGAAAACAAAACGGCGAAAAAAGATATCGCCTGAAGAGAACCAAAATGTTTCATAATCGTCATCCTTGCCAAAATTAAAGACCTTAAGTCGTCTGCTTCTGTTATTATAATAACAAATTTATACAAATAAGTAAATAATTAATTAACCCAGGATGACAAAAAAACACCCCGTTTTTACTAAACGGGGTGTCGGGCAACGGTTTGGTTATTATTTGATTTTGATTAAGCCGTGCTTCTTTTTGCCTTGCGACAGTTTAATCTGCCCGTCAACGACATCAGCGGCACAGCAGCGGTAATTTTCGTCACAAACCGGTTTGTCGTTAAGTTTTAGGCCGCCTTGTTTAATCAACCGGCGGGCTTCGCCCTTGCTGGCGCAAAAACCGATTTGTACAAAGGCGTCCAAAACGCACAGTCCGTCGGCACAATCGACTTCCAGACAGGGGAGGTCGCCGCCGGCAATGCCTTGTTCAAATGTCTGAATGGCGGTTTCCTGTGCTTTTCGGGCTTCTTCTTCGCCGCGACAGATTTTGGTAGCCTCAAAGGCCAAAATCTTTTTGGCCTCGTTAATCTCTTGGTCTTTCAAAGCTTCCAGACGGCGGACTTCATCAATCGGCAAATCCGTAAAAATACGCAGGCATTTGCCCACTTCGGCATCTCCGATATTGCGAAAATATTGGTAGTAGTCATATGCCGGAAGTTTCTCTTCGTTAATCCATACGGCATTGCCCTCTGATTTGCCCATTTTTTTGCCGGCAGAGTCGGTGATAATCGGACTGGTGAAGCCGAACAGTTCCACATCGTATTTGCGGCGTCCGAGTTCGGTACCGGAGGTAATGTTTCCCCATTGGTCGGAACCGGCGATTTGTGCCCGGCAGCCGTATTTTTTGTAGAGTTCGATAAAATCGTATCCCTGCAGCAGCATATAGTTAAATTCCAAAAACGACATCGGCTGCTCGCGTTCCAGACGAGACTTGACGCTGTCCATGGTCAGCATCCGGTTGACGGTATAATAGGTTCCGATATCGCGCAGAAAAGAGAGGTAATTGATGTCTTTGAACCAATCCCAGTTGTCAACCATTTCGGCGTCCGTGGCTCCGGTGCCGAATTTAAGAAATTTTGAAAAAGATTTTTTCAATCCTGCGACATTGTGCGCCAATGTCTGTTCATCCAGAAACGGGCGCAGCTTGTCTTTGCCGGAAGGGTCGCCGATGCGTGCGGTGGCGCCGCCGACCAGCGTCAACGGTTTGTGTCCGCATTTCTGAAACCAGCGCATCATCATCAGCGGTACGATATGGCCGACATGAAGACTGTCGCCTGTCGGATCTGAGCCCAAATAGCCGACAGCAGGCTTTCCGGAAGTTTCGCATTGGTAGAGGTAGGTGTCAAAACCATCCTCGTTAGTGCATTGGTTGTAGAAACCCCTTTCCAGCATGATGTTCATAAACTGTGACTTAAATTGGCTCATTTTTCCTTTCCTTTTCAATTTTATAACCAAATTTTAACTTGGCTATATTAGCATATAAAAACAACAATGCAACAAAGGAGTGACTTTTTTATCATGGATTCCATCAAAACGCAGCGGGCTTTGGGCTTAATGAGCAGTTCTTCTCTGGAGGGAGTAAATGTCGCTGTGATTTCAACCGATGGCATAGACGTCTATGATTTTGGCCCTTCTTTTAAAGTCCCTTACGACGACGCCTTGCGCGAACGGCTGCGTTCGCTGCTCGGTAAACGTCCCGACGGCGAGGCGGCGGAGGAAATCGCTGCGGCGGAACGCGAACTGACTGCGTTTAACGCCGAAATCGTCCGAGACGTTATTTCTGCTTACGATGAAAATATTGATGTTATCGGTTTTCACGGCCTGACGCTGCTTCATCAGCCTGCCGAGCATTATACCTGCCAGATTGGTGACGGAGATATGTTGGCAGAGCTGACCGGAATAAAGGTTGTCAACCGTTTTCGCAACACGGATGTTGCCGCCGGCGGGCAGGGGGCGCCGCTTTCGCCGGTTTATCACGCCGCTTTGGCTGCAAAATTTGAAAAACCGGTCTGTTTTGTAAATATCGGCGGAATTTCCAGCCTGACTTGGATTGGCAGTAACGGCGAACTTTTGGCTTTTGACACCGGTCCCGGCAATGCGGCCGTAGACGACTGGGTTTTAAAACACGGCGGCATGCATATGGATTATAATGGCAAATTGGCGATAACCGGAGCTATTGACGGCCATGTGCTGGCCAGCTTAATGCGCCATAAATATTTCGGGCTTTATCCGCCCAAGTCGGTAGACCGAAACCTTTTTCACGACAAGCTTGAACATCTTGAGGCCTTGTCTCTGGCTGACGGAGCTGCGACGGCAACGGCTTTTGTTGCTGAATCAATCGCCTATTCTCTAGCGATGTATGTGCCGGAAGCTCCCAAAGAAGTCATTATTTGCGGCGGCGGAGCCTGTAATCCGACACTATTGCGCTTTTTGCGCCAGCGCCTGGAACATATTGACGTTAAAACGGCGGAAGAGGCCGGTTGGAAAAGCAATGCGCTTGAACCGCAGGCTTTTGCCTTTATGGCCGTACGCCGGCTCAATATGCTTCCCGCCAGTTTTCCCGCCACTACCGGCGTGCCGGAACCGTTAATCTGCGGACAGATTCATGAACCCCCTGCCGCGATGTGAGATGTGAACCTTTTTTTGATAAAAAATTATTTAGATATAACCGTTGTTCAACACTTAAACGATTAGTTTTATGGAAAAAAAGTCGTCTTTGGGTCACGAGATACTGTGTATGTTGTTGACCGCAGCATTATTTTATTTGCTCATCTTCTGCAAAGTGAATGCGATGTGGTAGATGTGGGTTAATATATTGTGGTGTGCCGAAACTGCCCGTGATTTTTTTGAGAACCTCAACTCTCAAAATATCCGGGCAGTTTTTTGTGGACAAAAATTCCGAATTATGCTATCTTTCCAGTATTCCAAATGATTATTAATAAATTAAAATATAAAAAAGATGAAAAAGATTTATTATTTTTTGATGGCGGCATTTGTAGCAATAGCTTTGAGTGCCTGTGACAAAGATGCCGAAGTTTATGACCTTCTTCCGGATGACGAGACGGAAAACCCGGATAACGGAAACAACAACGGCAACAACAGCGACGGAGAGAATAACAGCGAAGACTATGATGTCTGGAGCAGTGTTTCTTTCAAGGTTGCTCCCGGAATCACCTTTGGCGGACGATACACCATCGTTCCCCAGAAAAAAGGTACTGACTATTACTTCTATATGCAGTCTCACGGAGAGACAATGAAAGACTATTTCATTGTTTTAACACAGGATTTGACTTCTGCGGACGGAAAACGCATTTATGAGGTGACAACGTCGGATAAAATTCCGGTCGATGCCTATTTTCCGTCGGATTATGCCGATGAAGTGTCAATCACCGAGAACAAGGCAACGGTTGTTTTTGTAATCGGTTCCGTCAAAGACAGCCAGACCATTGTCCTGAAAAACTAAACGTAAAAAAACAACAGCCTCCGCAGACAAATTTCCGGGAGGCTGTTTTATTTTGAGACACTAGGTCAGACCGTCGGTAAGGTTGTTTTTTTCCACATGTTTAATCCGGGCAAAATAGTCGCCGACCACGCAGTTTCTTTCACGGTCTATTTCTACGATTAAAATCTGTTGGGCTTTGCTCAATTCGCAGAGAACGCGGTCATTAATGTAATCTATCAGGATAACTTCGTCGGGACGCCGGTAAAATGTCGCATGCCGTCCGCCGTCATAAAGCAGAAAAGGGCTTTGCGGCCGGCCTTGTCTGCCTTTAAGGGCAAACACCAGCATTCCCTTGTCGGTCGTTATAATTTCATAACTTTCCTCGTGTTCCACCGTAATAATTCCTTAATGAATGTTTTTCTTCATATCGGCGGCTTTTTTTGCGACCCACTTCAAGGCGTCTTGGGAAATCTCTTTTGATAAATCTTTAATCGGCGTGCCCAGACTGTTGGGAGCAAATTCATTGGCCATTTTTAACGCGCCGCCGAACATGCTGTCGGTTGCTTTCAGGCCGTATTTTGCCAGCGTTGCACTCATTCCGACGGCGGTAAGAGCGTTTTTGGTTGCGTATTTTGCTGCTTGTTTCATCGGTACCCTCCCTGCTTTTTACGGGTTAACTGAATTTAATATACCATTGTTAAAAGTTTTAAGCAAGTTTTTCTGTCTAATGATTTTTTTTGCTCCAAAGACGATTCGAAACCGCATTTGTTTTGTTTGCGGTTTGGGGCGCACGGTCTTGTATTTTTTTTCGTTGACAAAATAACCTTCTGTGCTATTTGTAGCTCAATAATTTGATATTTTTGTTCGCATTATTTGGTTCAGAGTGTTTTTTTCATTCTGTTATTTATCGGAAACTAATTTTTTCAAACTCATATAAATTGGGATTTAGTCAATCGTGAGATTGATTAAATGTGTTCCGGGTCTGATTTTGCGTTATTGCCTGAGCGGCAGTTTCTTATGGAGTAGTGGCGAGCGAAACATAATTTGCAGAATTCAGACTTAATCTCTGGCCCGCAGGGTGATACCTATTCCCTGTACAATCTGCAAGGTTTTACGCAGGGGCTGAAGTTTTTGACCGGCTGCGAAGTCCGTCAAAAACTTTCATTTGCAAATTCGAGTCTTTTAGAAGGCCTTATCCTTTTAAGGGATAAGGTCTTTCCTTTGTTTTAGCATTTTTGTTTATTGTTATTTTGATTTTTTGGTTGAGAGAGTCTCTGTGAAGAGCCTCTCTTTTTTTGTCCGGGCAATTAATGATTGAGACTTTGGACAAAACGTGCTAAGCTGTTCGTGTTCTTTTTGGTGAAAGGATTATTAATGAATACTTTGGAACAGGAACACTTTATTCAGGTTTGTAACTATTTTTTTACCGGTAAAAGACAGGTTCCGGCAAATGAACAACCCCGTATGGTTTTCGTTTTTTCTTCGCCCGGCGCCGGCAAATCCACGCGCATCAAGCCTCTGTTGCAAAAGAGCTTTGCCACTTCTCCCGTGTTGTTGGAAATTGATGAGCTGAAAGCTTTTATTCCCGACGGAGACAATATCGATAAAACGGCCGACGACTGGTTCTGCCGCATTGTTGACGGCGCGTTGGACCTGAAATACAACATAATAATATTTCGTCAGCGCAGTATGCTGCAGCTGAAGCAAACCCGTGATTATCTTAAAAAAGCCCGGCAAAACGGCTACCGGACGGAAGTCTGTATTTTGGCGCTGGACAAACAGCGAAGCCGTCTGGGAATGGTTCACCGCTATGAGTTTGCCCTTGAAAACTATCTTAAGAACCCTGCCGCCGATGATGTTCAGAATTATCCGCGCAAGCCTGATTTTATAAAACACGGCGTATTTTTTGCCGCTTTGCCGATTATTGTCCGGATGAGCGAAAAGTCCAAATATGTCGAGCGTATTGACGTTTACAGCCGTCAGGGGGAACATCTGGCTTTTCTTGATAAAAATTCAAACCTCAAAAGCGAACTCACTCCGTTGCAGGCCCTGCGGAAAGAACGCCGCCGTCCGTGGATTTATCTTGAACGCAACAAATATAACCGCCGCCGGCAGGAGGTTGAAGAAAAAATGCGGCAGCGCAAAGCCGGCCTTTGGGACAAGATGATGTTTCGCTGGATGACGTCGACGGCCAAAAGCCGGAAATAAAATTCTCTGCCGGCCGCAACAATCTTATAAATTACATTTGACTCGGGGATTTTCTTGTATTAAACTTCCTCCAGTTTTTATTGAAGAGTTTTAATATGGTGCAAAATTTTTACATATACATTCCTTCCGTTATTATCCCTTAGGGGATACACTTTTTTTGCACATAAAAACAGACCGTTCTTGCTAATTTAATATTTATAATCCGATTAATTTTAAGGTGTTTACTGATGACGAAACATTATGCAGACGTTAAGGCTAAGCCTGACTTCGTTGAAGTTGAAAAAGAAGTTCTCAGATTTTGGGAAGAAGACAAGACTTTTGAAAAATCCGTACGTAATCGTGACGGTGCCGCCGAGTTCGTATTCTATGACGGCCCTCCTTTTGCCAACGGCACGCCTCACTACGGCCATATAATGGTCTCTTATGTTAAGGACGTGGTCGCCCGCTTTCAAACCATGAACGGTAAAAAAGTCGAGCGTCGCCTTGGCTGGGACTGTCACGGTCTTCCTGCCGAAATGTCTGCCGAAAAACAGCTTGGCGTTTCCGGACGCAAGCAGATTGAGGAATTCGGAATTGAAAAGTTTAATGATTTTTGCCGTTCCGACGTTTTGAAGTATTCCGGAATTTGGGTCGATATGTTTAAGCGCATCGGCCGCTGGGTTGATTTCAGCCATGATTACAAAACCATGGACCTGCCTTTTATGGAAAGTGTCATTAACAACTTTAAGCAGTTGTGGGAAAAGGGGTTGGTTTATGAAGATTATCGCGTTCTGCCGTATTCTTGGGCTGCGGAAACGCCGTTGTCCAACTTTGAGGTCAATCAGGGATATCAGGACAAAACCGACAACGCCATCACGGTGATGTTCAAGCTGGAAAACGGAATGAACATTCTGGTTTGGACCACCACGCCGTGGACACTGCCCTCAAACCTGATGCTTGCCGTCGGCAAAGATATTGATTATTCGGTTATGCAGGAAGGCGACCAAAAATATATTATCGGTACGGCTTTGAAAGGACGTTACAAAAAGCAGCTTGAAAATGCGACCGAAGTTGCAACTATGAAAGGTTCCGAGTTAGTAGGCCTTTCTTATGAGCCGATGTTCCCCTATTTTCAGCATCTGAAGGCCAAGGGCGCGTTTAAGGTACTGTCGGGAGAGTTCGTTTCTACCGAAGACGGTACCGGCATTGTTCACATTGCCCCCGGTTTTGGCCAGGACGACTTTGAAGCCTGCCGTGCCTGCGATGAGAATTTTCCGATTGTGTGTCCGGTTGATGAAGCCGGAAAGTTCACCGGCGAAGTTCCTGATTATCAGGGAAAACAGGTGTTCGAAACCAATGAGCCGATAATGCAGTGGCTGAAGGAAAAAGGTCTGCTCGTCAAAAAAGAACAGTACACCCACTCTTATCCTTTCTGCTGGCGCACCGATACGCCGCTGATTTATAAGGCAATGTCCAGCTGGTTTGTCAAAGTGACGGATTTCCGCGACGATATGGTTAAGAATAATCAGCAGATTAACTGGGTTCCCGAGCATATCAAAGACGGCCGTTTCGGCAAATGGCTGGAAGGTGCCCGCGACTGGTCGATTTCCCGTAACCGTTTTTGGGGAACGCCGATTCCGGTTTGGAAGTCGGATAATCCCAAGTTTCCGCGTGTCGATGTTTTTGGTTCAATCGCCGAAATCAAGGAAAAGACGGGTATAGAAGTGACCAATCTGCACAAGCCTTATATTGACGATGTTGTTTATCCCAATCCCGACGATCCGTCCGGCAAAACCATGATGCGCCGTGTCGGCGACGTTTTTGACTGCTGGTTCGAGTCGGGATCAATGCCTTATGCTCAGGTACACTATCCGTTTGATAACAAGGAGTGGTTCGAAAATCATTTTCCGGCTGACTTCATTGTCGAAGCGATGGACCAGACCCGCGGTTGGTTTTATACCTTGACCGTGCTGTCGACGGCGTTGCATAACAAGCCTGCATTCAAAAACTGCATTTGTACCGGATTATTGATGGCTGAAGGCGGGCAAAAACTGTCCAAACGCCTGAAAAACTATCCGGATCCTAATGAAGTTTTGGACAACATCGGTTCGGATGCTTTGCGTTGGTTCCTGGTTTCTTCCCCGGTCTTAAAAGGCGGCAACCTTGCCGTCGACAAAGAGGGCAAGGAGATTGCCAAGGCAGCCCGTGTTGCGCAGATTCCTTTGTGGAACGCCTTTTATTTCTTCACGCTGTATGCCAATGCCGAGGGTTATAAAGCCAAGGAAATCAGTTCCTCTGCCGAGGCGATTGACAATTATATTCTTTCCAAACTCAAACGCTTGCGTGACGTCGTCAAACAAGGGCTGGAGAGCTATGACGTGTCTATGGCAACCGGTGAAGTAGCTTCCTTTATGGAAATCCTGAACAACTGGTATATCCGTCGCACCCGCGACCGTTTTTGGGAAGGGGACGCTCAGGCTTTTGACACGTTATATACCGTGTTGGTTAACGTTGCCAAAATCACGGCGCCGCTGATGCCTTTTGTAAGCGAATATATTTTCAAGAATCTCACCGGTGAAGAGTCTGTTCATTTAACGGATTATCCTGCGCTGGAGGCGATTAAACCTGACGAAAATCTGGTTGAAGAAATGGACTTCCTGCAGGATTTATGCTCTGCCGGCAAGTTCATCCGCGAAGAGAAAAATCTCCGCAACCGTTTGCCGTTGGCCAGCCTGACGCTTATCGGACGTGAACTTGATGTGCCGTATCAGGAAATCGTAAAAGATGAACTGAATGTCAAAGAGGTCAAGTTTGACAATAATTTAAGCCGCTATGCCGACAAAAAGATTTACCTCTACACGCCGTTGCTGGGTAAGGCTTTGGGTAAAGATATGGGACCGGTAATGGGGGCTTATAAACAAGGACAATGGGAGCTCAATTCTGACGGCACTTTGAGTATTGCCGGCCAGACTCTGGGGCGGGATTTGTTCGAAGTCCGTTTGGAGATGAAAGACGGTGTTGCAGGCAAGGCGTTTGCCGACAATAAAGCGGTCGTCACTTTGGACACAGCCGTCACTGACGAACTCAAACGTGAAGGAATGGCGCGCGACTTTGTCCGCTTGGTTCAAACGTTGCGCAAGGATAAGGACTTTAACATTTCCGATCGTATCGAACTTTGCTATGCAACGGATAATTCCGAACTGGCGCTCGCTTTGCAAGAGAACAAAGACTACATTGCCGAGCAGGTTTTGGCGGTCAAGCTGACGGACGGCTGCACGGCCGGAACGTCGGCTGACATTGAAGGTGCTGCGGTTACGTTTGATGCCAAGGTCAGCAGTTCCAAAGTTGCCTGAGGCGATATCCCGAATACAAAAGAAGCCCGCTAAAATGCGGGCTTTTTTATGGCAATAAATAACCCCGGATAAATCCACCGGGGTTCTTGTTGGAACTAAGTTAATATATTCCGGTTCCGTGACAAAGGACGCAATAACCAGGACCGCCATCGCCGCACAGTCCGCGTTGCGGACACATCGACAACAGGGTTGAGATATTGTCATTGCATCTGGAGTTATAGTCTTTAATCGAGCTGATTAAGCTGCTTCTCATACCCGAACAGTTCATCATCATCGGATAGGAACCACAGTTCTTACAACCCGCATCACAGAAAGCAATGGAGTCGCTTGCCATCGAGTTGAAGTTTGAAACCTGAGATCTCAAAGCAGTTCCTTCGCTGATACAGGGGTCGGCTTTACATTTGTATTTTGTCGTACCGCAAGCCGTGCAGGAGTCTGCAATGCCGTACGTACAGCTTACAAAGTCGTAGCCGGAACACTTGCTTGAGAAAGAGCAAGCTTCGCACTTATAGCAGGTGCCGGAAGTTGCACCGCAGGAGCAGACTTTAGCGGTTGTGCCGGTCTGAGTCTGAGATGACGAACAGCTGGATGCCTGATATCCCGACGGGCAGCTGTAGCTGTGGGTATGTGCCGGGGCTTTGTAACAGGTTCCCGAAGCAGCACCGCAAGAACAGGTCTTGGACGTCGTTTGAGCCGAACTTCCCCAGGAATTGGTTGCCGAGTATCCTGACGGACAGCTGTAGCTGTGGGTATGCCCTTTACAGCACAGTCTGGTACCGCCGCAGCCGTCAGAGCAGGATTCCGTACCGTAGGTACAGCCTGTCTCGTTTGCTGCCGGTGTACAGGATTTACAGGACGTGCACTTTCCGCAGGAGTTGGTCGAAGCGCAACCGTAATCGCAGGACTTGGAACTGACGTTACAGTCCGGGTTACCCGCACAGGAAGTACAGATGCCGCAGGAGTTGCTGCTTGCACAACCGTAAGTACAAGAAACCGGGGTTGCGCTGCAGTCCGGGTTGGCTTTACAAGACGTGCATTTAGAGCAGGAGTTGTAAGAAGCGCATCCGTAGCTGCAGGATTTGGAGGAAACGTCACAGTCGGGGTTGGACTTGCAGGAGGTACAACGGTTGCAGGAGTTGTATCCGGCACATCCGTAAGTACAGTCTTTAGAAGAGACGGTACATTCCGGACGAATGGTACAGCCGTTGTAGTTACCGCCGCAGGAAGTCCCGCTGGGTTGGTTTTCTCCTGAACAGTTAGAAGAATTATATTTGAACTCGGACTTGCATACACATTGGTTATATTTACCCTCACAGGAAGTTC
>OJOI01000908.1_pt1 | contig 18324 bp, 12 predicted proteins | sample 1598061 | NCBI WGS metagenome assembly OJOI01 (sample SAMN01915224, study PRJEB22387) | human gut metagenome | isolation source: stool | host: Homo sapiens | place: USA
TTAAAATATCAAAACAAGTTAATGATTTATGAAAACTCCTCTCTAAAATGATAAACCTGTTAAACAAGATCGAACCTTTCCAAGCTGCCTATGCGGCAGTTAACTGCGGACGCGGCTTTGATTTTCTGCTGCATCTTTTCTAAGCTGCCTATGCGGCAGTTAACAAGGAAAAGCAAAAGCTATCTATGCTTTATCATTTCTAAGCTGCCTATGCGGCAGTTAACGCGAAACTTGATTGTAGGATTTTATGAATACATTTCTAAGCTGCCTATGCGGCAGTTAACTGTGTGCAGCATCGTTTCTACCAGTTGATTATTTTCTAAACTACCTATGCGGCAGTTAACATATGACGCAAGAAGAGCTTGAAAAGGCATCTTTTCTAAACTACCTATGCGGCAGTTAACTCACTTCATGCTCCTCTCTCGTTGCCAAAAGTTTTCTAAACTACCTATGCGGCAGTTAACGGGAATATTCCGTCACGGTAGATTGCGGGAATTTTCTAAACTACCTATGCGGCAGTTAACACATGAGCCTCAGCTTTGCTGTTTTCAGCATATTTCTAAACTACCTATGCGGCAGTTAACGTCAGGCTATGAATAAAATTCTTCATAGTCTTTTTCTAAACTACCTATGCGGCAGTTAACCAGAGCCAGAAGACAAGTCGATTGGCGCTGCATTTCTAAACTACCTATGCGGCAGTTAACAGGTCCATTTCCCGAACTTTTTTCACAAAAGATTTCTAAACTACCTATGCGGCAGTTAACTCAAAGGTCTCCAATTTCTAATCAAATTCTAATTTTCTAAACTACCTATGCGGCAGTTAACAACAGGAGGTATGAAACATGAACGCAGCAAAATTTCTAAACTACCTATGCGGCAGTTAACGATTACTTTCCCTTGGATGTCGGCTTTTTACATTTCTAAACTACCTATGCGGCAGTTAACAGCGTTGATGTGTGGGATGAATGGAGCCGAAATTTCTAAACTACCTATGCGGCAGTTAACGCCACACCGGAACGAAATAATCTGCAGTGTCTTTTCTAAACTACCTATGCGGCAGTTAACATTACTTAATCCGTCTCGCGCCCATGCTTGCATTTCTAAACTACCTATGCGGCAGTTAACAAAATTAGCAGCGTTGTGGGTAGGTTTTTACATTTCTAAACTACCTATGCGGCAGTTAACTGCCACCGCCCGTCCTACGTGTATAAGTATGATTTCTAAACTACCTATGCGGCAGTTAACAGCCTTACGGTTTCTTGCAAACAAAGATGCAATTTCTAAACTACCTATGCGGCAGTTAACAAGTATAAGGCTTATAAGATAGGTCTTATCATTTTCTAAACTACCTATGCGGCAGTTAACCATCATGTCCCCGTCCTGCGCTATTTGCTGCTTTTCTAAACTACCTATGCGGCAGTTAACCATGGGCTTCCGCCTTGCTGTTCTCTGCATAATTTCTAAACTACCTATGCGGCAGTTAACATAGTAGGGAAAATGCGTATCTTTTAGGATACTTTCTAAACTACCTATGCGGCAGTTAACGATGCTGGAGCGGAAAAAGAAGCCGACAGCACGTGCGCTTATACATCTTTTTCCCACTTTGACCCAAATTTATTCCTGCTTTGAAATAGATTGATTTAATCGCATTTTTCAAACGCCGTAAAAATTTGGGTTAAAATTCCGGAACGGTTCTGTTATTACTTAAACCATAGGTTCCGCATTCTGTCAAGGCAGATTCTTCTTCTACCCGCTTTTTTATAAAAAGGCTAAATGTTCCTCCGCGGGAAAAGCTTTTCATCTGTATGTACGGCAGTCTGACAGATTTTCTCTTTCCTTGCAGAAGCCGGGCAGCCTCTTCGATCGTTACTCCCGGATGTCTTTTTGCATAGCGTTTCGCTTTTACCCGGATTGAGCCCTCAGGCTGGTACCTGCTATATACGGCATAAATTTTTCTTTCCTGTACTTTTCTTTCCGGCACTTTCCTTATGCTTGTACAGTGCACATAATCAAGGAGGCGTCCCAGTACTTTGGGCAGGTTGAGTCTTTCCAATTCTTGTGCTTCCGCAAAGACACGGATTTTTTCTCCCAGATCTGTTTCCCTGTATTCGGGAAATGAAACGGCATAGGGGTTATGTCCGCTTTTATTTTTTTCATCTGCAAAAGCAATATGGAGCTGGGTAAACACTTTGGTCCAAAGGAAGGCAAGCGATACTTCCGCACATGGGAGCAAGGTGATTTCCTGATAGTATTCCATGGCTTATTCCTTTTCGCTCTGACCAAAAACACCGCCGCGGACGAGAACAGCCATGACATAGTTTTTGTCATTTTCATCGTCCGGTTCACTGCCGGTTGACCACTGATCAAACAGGGTATAAAAATCTTTTTTCTCTTTTGGTGTGCGGTAGGCTTTCCCCAGAGTAGTAACCGCGCCATAGGGTTCAATGGCAATCGGTATCCGTCTGCCCTCTTCCTGAGGATACCAAGTGTCGACGGTTCTGATGGCATTGCTGAGTTTCTGCGAGTGTATGGCTGCCGTACCGTCCACATGGTAAAGAACCTTGCTCTTCTTGCCTTTTCCTTTATCAAGAATCAGTTCTTCGCTGGGATAAATTTCCTGTCCTTTCCCCATAAGTGCGAAGGCTTCCACTTCGATCAGAAGGGATGACCTCTTTCCACAGAGAGTTTCGGCAATAAAAGATGCCAATTCTTCCACTTTTTCACGATTCTTATCAAAATCCTTCAAGCTAAAATCATAAATATTAAATATCCATTTTTTATTTTCTCCTTTTATGGATACAATGACCTCCGCTTTTTCTGCCCCTACACGATTTCTCCAAAGGAAGCGGCCATTAGCTATATTCATCGCATAGCGGGCTGACAGCTCTTTAAATCCGTTCTGCTCAATAAATTTCTTTCCTATTTCTTCTATCTTTTTATGATGAGTTTCGTTATTGCATGCAGAAGGATGCTCTACACCGGAAAGGACTTTGATTGTAAAGGATAATTTCAATGTGTCATCGTTTAAAGAAATAGAAGCACTGTCTACGGTCTGCAGATTTGCTTTTTCCACTTCCGCATTCAATTTCATGGGATCATTTTTTACACTATCCTTCAATCGGTTGGAAATGGTTCCTCTTACAGATTTTTCTACCAGCATAACGGGACGGGCTGTTTCATTTCTTTTTTCCCAGGTTGTTCCATACATATAGCCATCCGATAAAACAAGTTTCTTTTCAAAAGAAAGTACAGATGCCAGATTTGATTCTTTTTTCGCCATTTTCATTTCCTCCTGATCATTCCTTATTTTTACAAAGATATAATTGATTGGTTTCTTCATAGGCATAGTGCCACATCATTTCATCTATGTCACGGAACCGATGAGCCATCTTAAATTCACCAAGGGTGACTATGCTTTCTGCAAATCGATGGGGCGTATCCGGATCCCGCTGATTTTTCACTTTCCCCAGCGGAGACAATCCTTTAAATCCTACAGCAAGCGGCGCAATCCATCCGGCCGCCGTCTTTTCATATTTCCAGTCTGTTACCTTCCCGGATTCATCTTTTTCTGCTGTCTGATGTACTTTCAGATAGTGAAGCAGCCTATCCAGACTGTCTTTCCCTTCCAACTCTTTCGCTTCCATGAGATCCCTGCGCTCAATAGGTATATAACCGGGCATAAGGGTGAAAATTACTTTCCTAACTGACATAGGATTGTCTTCATCTATACGCATGACTTGGATTTTTCTAATATCCAGTATGTCTCCCCCCGCCATTTTCATTTGGGGCAATATTTCCTTTACGGCCTGTTCCAATAATTCCATGTTATTCCCATCTACCCTTTCGACTTCTATCAGAAGGGATACGGAAAGATGGATTCTCGCATCTTCAATAAATGACGGTCTTTCTCCTTTTTCATTAAGTGGATTTGCCGTTCCTACAAGGGAATTCACATAGTCTCCGAGTCCCTTATAAATCTGCAGATTCGTTTTGTGATACGATACTGCTGTTTTTACAAGTCGTATTCCCTCCAGAGCCGGCTCTCTCCTTTCTCCCAACTTTCGTTCCAGTGCATGGACTGCCCCGAGCCATGCCGTCATAGCAGGTACTCCTATGGTTAAGGTGCTGCTCATGGCATTGGCATTATGAATACGCAGACGGGATATAAGCAAATATGCTTTCATGACAAACTTCTCACCTCCTCCATAAGCACCTCTGTCATTGCGTGCCGGATATATTTCATTTCCTCCTCGCCCAATGATACACGCTGTTCTTTTTTGATCCTTCTATATTTGTAAATAAACCATTTTGCAAAATACTTTCCTATCTCATTTGCCCATTCATCTGTCCGCTCCGCTCTATATTGTTCATCAAGCCATATTTTCTGAATCCGTGGCAGATTAAGGAACTCCTCACCGCTGCTCCAGCCGGCAGGCTCTTCCCGTAAGCGGTAACAGGACTGCAGTATGACATCAATCAGATTACAGAACAGTGCTTCCCTCTTATTCCGAATTTCCACATTATTCCGTTCCATGAGAAACAACTCATGCAGATTTCGGAACAGGAAGAAATAGTCTCGGTATGGCACTGTTTCCTCAAGGAAATTACGGTGGGGGCGACGTATTTTTTTCTCTTCCAACAGAGCCGGCATAGACATGAGCAGATCCGCTTTTCCCGCTACCCGTGCATTAAAGGCACTAATATTCTGCGCTTTCGTTCCCCCAAAGCCAATGACTGTCCGCTCCATGATTTCATCACATGCATTCCCATAAAACTCGCTTTTCTCATTACGGCAGTCAAACCTGTGCTGCCTCATATTCCTGCTTCTGCCGTTCAGCACTTGCAGGAGGCTTGAGGCCGGCAATACAGTCAACAGATGATACACTCCTTCTCCGACAGGAAAGTAAATTTGCCGCAGCCTTCCGTCCGTTGCTGCCGGATCGGCAGTCGCCATCATGCGTTCCACTTCCTGTCTCATTGTATCAAAGGATACGCCCAAAGATTCTACTTCTCTCCTGACGTTTTCATCATTTTCATAGATATGCTTCCATAATGGTCTTCCGTCATCCAATGCATAAAGCAGTAATTTTGCCGCGCCCATGTAAGCAGCGGAAGAATATACGATATCCGTTTCACAGTCCACATTTTCCGTCACTACATAGGCATTTTGTCCCGCTTTATTTTTTCTCTGCAAATACACTTTCACATCGGGATGGGTAAATTTCCCGACATGTGTCGCCATATCGCATTTGGAAAGCAAAGAAACCGTATCCGCCAGCCACTTCTGTGGCGTTTTCTTTTTCCCTGCCGCCGCTTCCGATATGTACGCTGTCAATCCGCTCAAAATCATCCCTCCTGTCTATTTTCTTCCGTTAACTTGAACATACCTAACTGATCTGAATATTTCCATTCATCCACTGTACTGGATCTCCCGTAGGGTATAGTGATTTCTCCATATCTGCAGGAAATCTCATTCATTTGCACATCCTGCGGCACATCACTTGTATCTGATACGTACCGCCTCAAGGCAGCTTCATAATCACGAATAAGCCATAACCGTCCCTCCATTCCCTCTGTCATACCACTGTAGTCGGTAATTCCTACACTATCTGAAAGCAAAGTCTTCTCCTTTCCCTCATACACAAGAAATTTTCGTACCCCCTCCTCATACACCGCGCAGGCCTTGATTTCTTCCCCATAGCTTTCACGGAAGCGGCTGCAGCCTTGCGGAAGTGCCGTCATCCACCAGTATTCTTCCATCCATCCGTGCATACACTGCGGCCCGCAATCTCCCTTGCAGTTAAAATCCATCATGCTCGCATGTTCCAGATCAGAGAGTTTTGAGAAATATTTTTTATCATCTGGACAGAATTGCTCCTTATCCAACATTTCCGGTTTTAAAATTCTCGGTACCGCATCAATCCTTCTGCCCAACTCCTCTTCATCCACAAGATCATGCATGTCATAACTGTTCAATTTCCGCTTTTTGGTTTCATACCCGGGTTTGCTGTAAGCCGGCTCTTTTCCCTGCCAAGCTTTCAGATTATAGGCCATGATTGCCATATTCTTTTTTTCAAGCGTTCCTGAAACCGGCTGACGATGACGAAGGACACGGCCGGCAAGCTGTATGATGGATCGGTACGACGACGGCTCCACCACTGCCCAATCGAAGTCATGATCACGGCCGACTTCCTCCACCGGTGTTGCTACAAGAATAAATATGATATTCTCTTCCGGTGTGCTGTCCAGATGCTTCCGCACGGTTTCATCCTGAAAATCCACTGTGGCAGACTGCGTTTTTCTTGTGAGCACCTTGTCCAGATACCGCTCCTGCTCATGACGGAGAAGAAGGATCTGCCTGCTGTGGTAAGTCATCACTCGGACAGCTGTCCCCTCGCTCCATCCGCATTTCATGAGGTACAGGCTGACTTTCACACAGGGGGTGATATTTGCCACACGAACCACACCGAAAGAAATCCGCTTCTTTGTTCTTTTATTAATGACATGGTGATTTTCATGCAGCTTTTCTATGGCCTTCCTCATATTTTCAAAATAGGAAGTCTCTTTCGCAGCGTCAGTGTCATTATATTCCGCTCCGCAGGGCTGTATATATCCCTTACGCTTTATCGGCTCTTTCCCCAGATTTTCCACTCGTTTACGGATAAATCGATCGTGAATCTTTCGATAAGCCGAATCATCCCCGCTGTCCATCGGTTCCACATCTGTCCTGAACTCATCACAAAGCGCAAGAGCACACCGTTTTTTCCCCGTAAAGAAGGAATTGTAACTTTTCAGTCCTGCCTGATATGACCTGTACAGCCCTTCCGCCAGATCAGGCGGTATCGTCGCTGAAGAGATCGCCACATTTCTTCCGCACAATCCCGCCAGATGAACAAGCCTTGCTATGGCGATGAGATCCTTGGAATTGAAATCATCAATTTCATCAATCACCAGATCCGATGACATCAGCCGCAATGAAGGCAAAATATACCTTCCTCCCCGTGTTGTCTCCACAGCCCCCATCAAATGATCGATAGTCGCCGCAAGAACAGGCTTGTATAGAAAGGCTTTATTCTTTTTTGACGTCTTTTCATTTACCGCCACTCCTTTTTTATCTGTCTTATTGAAAAAGATATCCAGAAACCGGGACTGCTCCTCGCTTTCCGTATCCACATACTCCAATTCTTCCGGCAGCAGCGGCTCTTCCGATAAATACCCCTTTCTATTTCCCTTTTTCTCTTTACCTTTATCTGCTTCCTTATTTTCCTCATGCAATTTGGTTACGGCACTGGAACCGATAAGGACGGCCAGATCATTCCTGTCCAAATGTATCCGTTCCCTGTATTCATCACCGGTCTGCAGCGTCAACGTACGGAGGCCGAGGGCAAGGATATACCGGAGCGATTTTCCGTCCGTCGATACAGCCTGCATGATCTTTGCATTGGCAAACGTTTTGCCGCAGCCGGTGCTTGCCATATTGACTATAAAATACCTGGCACCATCCCCATTCTTCTCCCGGAATGCTCTGATTTTCTCGACAACTGTATCCTGCCATCTGAAAACTGCCGGGCTTTTCTTTGTCAACGCCTTTACATCATAGACGCTCTCCATCTGATCACTGAAATAAGGAAATCTGTGGGCAATATGGGTTGCCTGTTCACAGACCCTGACCAAATGTTCCTCCAGAAACTGCTTTTTCTTTCCGGTCTTACCGTCCGTATTCGCCCACAAATCATTTTTTACCCATCGGCCCTTATCTGTTTCCTCAGGCAGGGAAGAAACATAATGGTCCGCCAGCATAAGAGACAATCTCGTATAGTGGGCGATAGCCCTGAATGATGGTTTGTATGTCTCCCCTCCCATAATATCCATCAGTCTGTCGTAATCATTTAATAACCGGCCGCACCATTTTTTTATGGCCTTCCGCCAAGCTGCCGCATTCTCCACAAGGAGTCCCTCCGGAAATACAAAGCAGCTCCTGCGGCACATAATAGCCTCCTCCGCTTCACTCTCATATCCCCAGCACGCATTCAGACTGAAGAACATACTGTGGAAACTTTTTTTCTCTACATTCACCCAGCCATTCTTATCCATAGACGGCAGCCTGTGATGAGACAGGATCAACCACATCAGAAACTTTGCAATCGGCGGCAAATGTGCTGCATCCAGCTTTTTCATATCTGCCTGCCCGTTTCCTTTTTCGTCAATTTGCAGATTCTTTTCTATATCCTCTGTCTTTATCGTTCCTTCGGCCAGTACTTTCAGCCATTTTCTGTCGTCTTCCTCCGCACCTGCAGCAAAAACAAGCGCTTCAAGAAGCTTGCAGGATACCCATTCATGACGGAAGGGATCCATTTTCAATGTTTTTTCATCCAGTTTCTTCTGAAATAACGCTGATGCCTTTCCCCAGTCATGGAAGAGTGCCGCCACCGCTGCCAGCGCTTTTATCAACGGCAGATACTGCCAGTCGTTTTCCCACTCATGGTGAAGGATTTCCTTTTGTGTGGAGTGGACAGGTACGATGCCTTCCTCATTAAACATGTCCCGCTTCCCTACAATCCAGACCAGCTCGCTATGGCTCCGTGATCGGATCCAATGACACGCCACTGCTGTACTTTTGGTAGCAGTCCGTCGCAAAAGCGCCTGCACCGTCAGCAACCCCTCTTGCGTAATGACCGTTTTCCACGTATCATTCCCAATTCTGTCTGCAAAACTATCCAGAATCCTCCGCACCGTATAAATAGCCTTCTTCTCGCTCCTGCTCGTAAATATGACCATCATGACCGTTCACCGCCCGCATATAGTCTGCTGCACCGTTTCACTTCATCAAACATAAAATCCAGCGCCTTATGTTCGGTAAACTTCTGTAAGCAGATCTGCCTGAACTCTCTGTCTCTCTGCCCTCTCATGGCACAGATAAAGCTCCATGGCAGGACGATGGCATCCTTGATCAAATCCGCCACATCAAAAACAAGAGCGCCTCGTCTTGTCTTACCATGCATCACCGCGAAGCCGTGAGGAATACCAAGTACCCAGAGAGTCGTTGCCGCCAGTCCGTACGCCAGATAATTCCCATGGTCAAGCAGCCTGTTCGCAGGCTGGTCAGAATTACGCTCCCTCGTGAAATCGACTGTTTCCGTATTCTGTGCCGCGTACCTGTAGAGCTTTTTTGTGAATTCCGCCTCCGCCGCCAATACATGGGTCACATCCCCCGCTATTTCCATGCGGCTCTTAAAAACGGAAATCGCTTCTTCTGTCAAAGCATCATCGGTAAAAAAACCTTCATCGGCCAATTCATTGTCTTTATCCCAGACTGTCTGCAGAAAACGGATACGGTTTTTCTGGAACTCCTTTGCCACAGCAAGACGTTTCTTTTCATCAAACCAAAAAGACAGCCACCCCTGCACATATTCTGTCGGCCTGTACTCACTTTGCGGATTCAGCCACTCCACCTCCGTACCGGCAAATAACGGTGTAGCCCCACCACCGCAGAAACCAACAAGTACACCGGCGCCGCTGAGCAGCCGCATTGCCGCCTGTGTCACAGAAGTACCGCTGCCCAAAAGAATTACTGTTGTGTTGGCAATCGGAATATTCCAAAACAAGTTCTCTTTTTTCGTCTCCGTCAAATAAACAATACGTCCATCCTTCTGCATGATCCTGCACTTTTCAAGATAATACAGATTCGCCCGTTTAGAATGAAGAATCGTTTTCAAATCCGACTTGACAATATCCTCTATCATAGCCCTCACCACATTCTTTCCTGCAGAATTTTTACTGCAATACAGATACGTTCTCTTTTGCAATATTCATCAATACCTTACAGTAATAAAGATAATTTAACACCATCCATCCATTTCTGATCGACAGCAATCTACTAATTTCTTTGTTATTGCTTTTCTCATTTTACCCCTTAAGTAAAACCATGTCAAATATAATTATTTATTAAGTGGAATTTATTTGACATGGAAATAATCTTTTATGAAATTCAAACTGCCTATGCGGCAGATAATTATAATCATTCATTAAGTTTTCTAAGCTGCTTATCCAGCAGTTGTCTACATTGTACACCATGATAAAAATAAACAGCAACCACAAGATGTTCTTAATATGGATACATTTGCCGTACTGATTTTTCTATAGCTCAGCTTCATGAATATTTTGATCATCCTTACTTTTCATTATCCAAAACCTTCAACTTTTTCATTCCTTCAGTATTCAAATTCTCCAAAGAAAATAATTAGGTTCTTGCCAATTTTCTAAGCACGACCATTCGCTCTTTCCAATCAATCTTTTTACCAATTAAAACTGCATTACAGCTTTCCATATTCGCAAGGACCAATAACTCATTTAGATTTGCACAAGCCCTCATTTTTCTTTCAGATCCGGATTTCCCTCACGCCACTATTTTGCACGTTTATTGAACAACACAACATTTAGCACATCCGCTTCACTTACATATTTGCAGGACAATTGTTCACTTGTTAAATCAGATAAAAGATATCCGTTGACAGCATCTGTGTAAATTTTATAGTTAATCTTTAGGATTTCTCTATTTAGATTCCAAAGCCCTGAATACCCATTATCGGGGCAAATCCACTCATAGCTTATCCAAGCTGCGCCTCATTTTCATTGCATTTCCAAAAACACTCTACAATCCTTTACTCAAAAACGGCACTGTTTTTCTTTCAGTGCTGTTTTTCTGTTTCAGAAGTCAAGGCGGAAGGAAATGCGCCCTTCTTTCCATGATACGTCTATGGTTCCATCGAGGATCTGCACGATGTCGGCAGCTATGGAGAGGCCTACGCCGTAGCCTTTGATCTGGCTGCTGTGGGAGATGTCGTGGCGGTAGAAGCGTTCAAAGAATTTCGTGTAGTCTATATCTTCTCCTTCTGCAAAGTCGTTGGAGATTATTATCGCAAAACCTTTTTCTTTTTTCTCTGTCGTGACTTCCACTTGCACGCGTCCTTTTTCGTCGCAGTATTTCACGGCGTTATCCAGAAGGATGCCGAGGATCTGTCCGAAGAGTTTTTCTTCTGACCGGACGTGGACGCCGGGCGGTATATGGGTTTCGAGCGTCTTCCCCCGTTCAGCCGCCACCTGTCGGAAGTCACCTGCGATGGTTTCTGTGACTTGGGAAATATCCACATCTTCCAGTTTCAGGTTTTCTTTTTCTATTTCCCCGACCCGGGCGAGGGCAACAAGGTCGTTGATAAGGTTCGTCAGGCGTTTCGTCTGTTTGATAATATTCCCTGTCCATTCGCTCTTTCCGCTGACGAGTTCGAGCGCTTCCGTATTCGCCGAAATGATCGCCACCGGTGTTTTCAGCTCGTGGCTGGCGTTTGTGATGAACCGTTTCTGGTTTTCCATATTTCTCACGAAGGGCTTAATGGCCTTGCTGGAGAGGAAGGTGATGATGAGGAAGAAGAGGATGATGCAGAAGAGACCGAGCGCCACGGAGTAGCTGAATATGGAAGAGAGGGCGAGGATGTCCCGGGTACAGTCGAAAAAGACGACGAGGGTGTCACCGCTGGCGGTCTGTGTGATTTTATAGTTGTAATAGGCCCTGTCTTTAAGGAAGAAATCTTCCGATTTCCCTGTCTGGAGAACCCGTACGGCGAGGTTGAAGGCTTCTTTGGCGTTGAATGCGGCGATGTGGTTGACGTTAATGACCTTCGCTTCCTTTTTGTTCGCGTCAAAGAGAATGGAGAAATATCTCGCCTGATAGGAGAATTCAGGTGTTTCTTCCGCCCAGTTCCCGAATTCGAAGAGTCCTTTCTCCTGCGGCGCGAGGTCGGATGGGATAGTGCCGCCGTTCTGCGAAATGATGTCGGTGATGGACGATATTTCATGGTGCACCCTGACGTAAAGGGAGCCATTGATCAGCCCGACGGCAAGGACGATGATGGCCACGACGGAGGCGGTGGCCATCCATATAAATTTGCGGTGGAGCCTGCGTATCATATCCATAGGAGTACCTTCTGTTTCTGTATGTCAATCAGCGGGAGACGATCTGGAGGCGGAAGTCGCTGTTTTTCTCTCCTGCTATCCGTATATTTCCATGAACGGCCTCGATTTTTTCTCTGAGGTAGGAAATATACATCCAGACGATGCCGATATCCATGTCCGCTTCATCACTCCAGACATAGCGGAAAAGCTCGTCGGTAGAAATAGTCTTCCCTTCGTTCATCATAAGGTAGGAAAGGAGCTTCGTTTCCTTGCTCGACAGGCGGACGGAACTGGTGCAGGAAAGTTCTTGCTCCGCCACATCCAGCTCGACATCGCCTTTTTTCAGCTTAGTCGGCGTGAATTCGCCCATGCGCCTTGTCATGGAACGGATGCGGGCGAGCAGTTCCCCCATGGCGAACGGTTTAGCGAGGTAGTCGTCCGCGCCTGCGTCAAGGCCCATGATGCGGTCTTCTACCTCCGATTTGGCGGTCAGCATGATGACCGGCGTCATATCACCGCTGTCACGGATACGTTTCAGCGCTTCAATACCGTCTATTTTCGGCATCATGATATCGAAAATCATACAACTGTAGGAGTTCTCCCTCGCCTTTTCCGTAGCGGCGAGCCCGTCATAGACGGCGTCCACCTCGTAGCCGAAATGTTTCAGCACCGCCGCAAGGGCGTCTGACATAGCCTTTTCGTCTTCTGCTATCAATATTTTCATTCTGTTCCACCTTCTTCACGGATAAGTTTACGAATCGTCTGCATGGAAATATCGCAGGACGCCAGTTCATCAGCACAGCGTTTCAACTCCTGCTCAATGAGCGGCGCATTCCTGATATGGTGCTTATATTTCATTTCATGCTCCAGACTCGCCCACGAATCCATAGCGATGGTGCGGAGCTGTATTTCCACAAAAAAATGACCCGGATTATCTCCGCGAACGTCCTCATACGGCGCCTCAACCGACAGGATCATATGGTAGCTGCGGTACCCATTTGATTTCACATCCAGTATATAATCCTTTTCTTTCACCACGGTGATTCCCGGCAAGTTTTTAATTCGTGAAATATTTTTGTAAATATCGTCGATAAAGCGGCAAACAACACGGAACCCGATGGCATCCCGTACCTCGCAGAGCGCCGAATAAGGGGTAAGAGGCAATCCCCGCGTTTCCAGCTTCGCCTGCATGCTTTTCTCCGATTTCAGCCGGTAACGCAGATGCTCATAAATCAACTCCCCCGAATTATCTTTATGTGCCTTCGCATACCGCTCTATGGAAACCGCCATCATCCGCATGACCGCCTCTAAAGAATCCTTGTACTGTCCATATATATCCATATGATAAACCTCTTTTACATAAGTATGCCTAAATTATAGCACAGGAAAAACGGCCCCTGACAAAAAAGCCCCCCACTTCGCCACATACGCCCTGCAACATCAGCCGCGCAACACAAAAAGCCGACCCCCATCAGACGTCAGCCATAAAAAAAGAACTATGAAGTATATAACCTGCCTATACGGCAGATAACGAAAAAGGAATACAGCTGCCACTGATCACGAACGTTTCTAAACTGCCTATACGGCAGATAACGTCTTTAGCTGTGCTTTGAGCGTCTCGTAATTTTTCTAAGCTGCCTATACGGCAGATAACGGGATGGTTAGAGTTAATCGTAATTGGAGTATTTTCTAAGCTGCCTATACGGCAGATAACGGTGAATGTCATAAAAAATGGCAGTCATTCAATTTCTAAGCTGCCTATACGGCAGATAACGATATCGACAGGGTATGCACAAAGGTACAAATTTTCTAAGCTGCCTATACGGCAGATAACGAGTTTTGGGGACACGGTAAACACTGGTTTGATTTCTAAGCTGCCTATACGGCAGATAACTTATGCAGCAGACCGTAGCGGCTTTGACGAAATTTCTAAGCTGCCTATACGGCAGATAACGGCGGATTATTCCGCTGGCTTGGTTATATATGTTTCTAAGCTGCCTATACGGCAGATAACGAATTGGCGGCAGCGACGCCTCGGTCATCATGTTTCTAAGCTGCCTATACGGCAGATAACACTTGCGGCATTCTTCCGCAGTAAACCTCGATTTTCTAAGCTGCCTATACGGCAGATAACTTATAAACAGATACCCTCGTACCCCCTTTTGATTTCTAAGCTGCCTATACGGCAGATAACTATTAAATTCCCCTTGATATTAGGGAACATCATTTCTAAGCTGCCTATACGGCAGATAACGGACTATTCCGTCACAGTAGACTGTGGGAATTTTCTAAGCTGCCTATACGGCAGATAACTGTAAAAAATAAAAAGATATTGCGATACTGTCTGGCCGTATCCTTTTTTCTTTATTTTATCCCAAATTTATCTTCTTTTGCAAACATATAGGTTTTATCGCATTCCCCAGTGTCCATAAAAATTTGAGTTAAAATTTAGTATTCAATACTTCCTCTATCCTCCGTCATACCTTACCGCTCCTTTCGTCCAAGTATGGCGTTTCAAACGCTTTTATAGTGTCGCTTCGCTCTCTTAAAAATGGTTCACTTCCTTTCTTTTGAATAAAAGGGCTCACCCAAACCCTATTCTTACCGGCAGAATTCCTTTTATAAAACCGGTTCGCAATAAATACCTTATGAAGCAAAAGGTAATCAGAAAGCCTCCTTCGCTCCTGCTCTGAATGACATCTTACCGATTTCCTCACCACGGGTACAGATCCTTCACATTCGTTCAGGATAACGATTAACGTCCCCCCTCATTATGATGACTTCCATGCCACGGTCATTCTGAATGGAGACAAGAATGCTTTGTAAGAAAGCAGGAAAGCGGAAATATGACACGGAGTGAAGAATCTATTACCCGGATGACATCTCCCACGGATTCTTCCGGACACCTTTATCCTACTCCCTTTCAAATTTATGCATGTAAAAAGGACTCACATCTCTGCAAGTCCTTTTCCTTTATCAGCAGCTTCCTATCCTCCCGGGCCGCTTCCGGCCAAGTACTTTCGGCGTTTGTGAGCTTAACTTCCGTGTTCGGCATGGATACGGGTGATCCTCACAGCTGTCGCCACTGTTTCTCTGAGAGCCTGTTCTCTCAAAACCATATAGAAGAAGTCCTGAAGTTATTCGCTTGTCTCGGTGTTTCTAAGTTAAGACCTCGACCTATTAGTTTTATGTCGCTCCAAGCCTTGCGGCTCTTCCACTCATAACCTATCTACCTCATCGTCTGTAAGGGGTCTTACTCATTGCTGATGAGAAGTCTCATCTTGAGGTTGGCTTCACGCTTAGATGCTTTCAGCGTTTATCCTTCCCGGATGCGGCTTTCCAGCCGTGCCACTGGCGTGACAACTGGGACACCGTTGATCCGTCCACTCCGGTCCTCTCGTACTAGGAGCAGCTCCTCTCAAACTTCTTGCGCCCGCGATGGATATGAACCAAACTGTCTCACGACGTTTTGAACCCAGCTCGCGTACCACTTTAATGGGCGAACAGCCCAACCCTTGGGACCTACTCCAGCCCCAGGATGTGATGAGCCGACATCGAGGTGCCAAACCTCCCCGTCGATATGAACTCTTGGGAGAGATTAGCCTGTTATCCCCAGGGTAGCTTTTATCCGTTGAGCGATGGCCTTTCCACCCAGTACCACCGGATCACTAAGCCCGACTTTCGTCTCTGCTCGACTTGTTGGTCTCGCAGTCAAGCTCCCTTCTGCCTTTGCACTCTTCGGCCGGTTTCTGTCCGGCCTGAGGGAACCTTTGGGCGCCTCCGTTACTCTTTCGGAGGCGACCGCCCCAGTCAAACCGCCTGCCTGAGAGGGTCCGCAGGGTCGTTACTCCTCGCGTTAGAATCTCAGCAACAGAAGGGTGGTATCCCAACATCGGCTCCGCACCGCCCTAGGGCAATGCTTCGGCGCCTCCCACCTATCCTGTGCATCTGTCACCGGGATTCAATCTCAAGCTGCAGTGAAGCTCCATGGGGTCTTTCTGTCCAGTCGCGGGTAACCTGCATCTTCACAGGTATTTCAATTTCACCGGGCCCCTCGTTGAGACAGTGCCCAAATCATTACGCCTTTCATGCGGGTCGGAACTTACCCGACAAGGAATTTCGCTACCTTAGGACCGTTATAGTTACGGCCGCCGTTCACCGGGGCTTCAGTTCGATGCTTCGCTTTCGCTAACTTCTCTCCTTAACCTTCCGGCACCGGGCAGGCGTCAGCACCTATACTTCAGCTTTCGCTTTCGCAGGCACCTGTGTTTTTGGTAAACAGTTGCTTGGGCCTCTTTTCTGCCGCCCCTTTTAGCTCTGAGCGTTTCTGCTCTTCACTGACCGGGGGCCATCCTTCTCCCTAGGTTACGGATGCAATTTGCCGAGTTCCTTAACGAGGGTTTTCCCGCGCACCTTAGGATTCTCTCCCCGCCTACCTGTGTCGGTTTACGGTACGGGCGGATCTTGTCTCGCTAGAAGTTTTTCTTGGCAGTGTGGGATTCATGAGTTCGTCAAAGTTTCCTTTAACTCCCCATCATGTCTCTGCTTTCAGCTGCAGGGGTTTTCCTCTGCTGCAACATACGCACTTGGACGCGCTCTTCCAGCCGCGCGATCATGTGCCCTCCTGCGTCGCTCCTTCGCTCAATCGACTTGATCCGGTACAGGAATTTCAACCTGTTGTCCATCGCCTACGCTTCTCGCCTCGGCTTAGGTCCCGACTTACCCTGAGTCGACGATCGTTGCTCAGGAACCCTCGGGCTTTCGGTGGAAAGGATTCTCACCTTTCTTTTCGATACTCATACCGGCATTCTCACTTCTTATTCGTCCACATGTCCTTCCGGTCATGCTTCTTCCTTATAAGAACGCTCCCCTACCCATGATATTGCTATCATGCCATAGCTTCGGTTCCGTGCTTGAGCCCCGGACATTTTCGGCGCAGCGTCTCTCGACCAGTGAGCTATTACGCACTCTTTAAATGGTGGCTGCTTCTGAGCCAACATCCTGGTTGTTTATGAAATGCCACATCCTTCGCCACTTAGCACGGCATTGGGGACCTTAGCTGATGGTCTGGGCTGTTTCCCTTTTGACTGCGGCCCTTATTAGTCGCAGTCTGACTCCCAGGTATGATTGCAGCCATTCGGAGTTTGACTGGGTTTGGTAACCGGGTAGGTCCCTCTCCTGATCAGTGCTCTACCGCCTGCAATCTTTTCCCTGAGGCTAGCCCTAAAGCTATTTCGGGGAGAACCAGCTATCTCCACGTTCGATTGGAATTTCACCCCTACCCACACCTCATCCTAACCCTTTTCAACGGATATAGGTTCGGTCCTCCACACATTTTTACCTGTGTTTCAACCTGGACATGGGTAGATCACTGTGGTTTCGGGTCTACGCTTCCTGACTTGCGCCCTCTTAAGACTCGCTTTCGCTTCGGCTCCGCATTTCCTGCTTAACCTTGCCAGGCTTCGTAACTCGCCGGTTCATTCTTCAATAGGCACGCCGTCGACCTTATTATTAAGCGGTCTCCGACTGCTTGTAAACATACGGTTTCAGGTTCTCTTTCATTCCCCTCCCGGGGTGCTTTTCACCTTTCCCTCATGGTACTATGCGCTATCGGTCGATATCTGTGTTTTGCCTTGGAGGGTGGTCCCCCCGGCTTCCCACGGGATTTCTCGTGTCCCGCGGTACTCTGGTGCCATCTCCGCGTTTCTCTTTTTCGCCTACCAGGCTTTCACTGTCTTCGGCACTGTTTCCCAACAGTTTCGGCTAAGGTTCTTCGCGGGTCTGATGGTCCTCAACCCCGGTAAAGTTTCCTTCACCGGTTTGGGCTTCTTCCCTGTTCGCTCGCCGCTACTTGGGGTATCTCGTTTGATTTCTTTTCCTCGGGTTACTTAGATGTTTCAGTTCGCCCGGTTCCCTTCTCATGCTCTTGGGCATGGATGGCTGTGCATCATCACAGCCGGATTTCTCCATTCGGATGTCTGCGGGTCGCCGATTATTTGCATCTCTCCGCAGCTTTTCGCAGCTTGTCACGTCCTTCGTCGGCAGATATCGCCAAGGCATCCACCGTATGCTCTTAGTATCTTAACTTACGTTTTTTACCTTGACTTTTGTTTCTTTTTCCCGGGGAAAGGGTTCCCTCTCTCCGGGTTTCCTTCAGTACGCCAGAAAATTTTTCTCTTTCGTGAAATCTTTTCTTTCGTTTCTTCTTCTATACAGTTTTCAAAGAACAGTTGAGAGTTATGGTTCTCTCAAAACCGAACAGTACTTCGAGATTTCCGATGTCCGACCTACACGTTCTTAAGGTTTCCCTTAAGTGTGTCTCCTTAGAAAGGAGGTGATCCAGCCGCACCTTCCGATACGGCTACCTTGTTACGA
>OJOI01000924.1_pt1 | contig 18186 bp, 18 predicted proteins | sample 1598061 | NCBI WGS metagenome assembly OJOI01 (sample SAMN01915224, study PRJEB22387) | human gut metagenome | isolation source: stool | host: Homo sapiens | place: USA
CGCTTCGCTCCATTACATCTTTTCTGCATACCTGCCTACACACATCAAATCCCTATGGGATTTTTTACAATCATTATTTTGATTAGAGGACTGCTCGTATATCATTGCAAAAAACGCTATCTCTTAACTAATTCCTTGTTGATAGCATCCCCTCCAATTCCCGAAAAGTGACACAAATGACACTTTTCGGGAATTAAGTTACATTATTACATGCAAAAAGCGTATTTCAAAACCCAGGATTACACAATGCCTTACAGAAAAACCAAATTTGATGGATGAATAAAAAAACTGGGCACTACATTTTAAAAAAATCGCTATATTTGCAGAATATCAACCACGAACTCTCATGAACAAATCAAACGACGCCTATTCACAACCTAATTTACTCGTAAGGGTGTTTCGGTTCTACCGCGATGGTTTTCGCAGTATGACCGTGGGACGCACGCTTTGGGCGATTATTGCGGTGAAACTGGTGGTGTTTTTCCTGATTCTCAGATGGCTACTGTTCCCCGACTTCCTTGCCGGGAAAGCCGACAGCGACCAGGGGAAAGCGGAATACGTGAGAGAACAAATCACAAAACGATAACAAATGTAACGACAATAAAACGTAACGATTAATACTTATATGGAAGAACTAACCAACGTAGTCGATTGGTCGCGTGCGCAATTCGCACTCACCGCCATCTATCACTGGCTTTTCGTGCCGCTCACTCTTGGGCTGGGCGTGATTATCGCCATTATGGAAACCATCTTCTATCGCACTCGCGACGAGAAGTGGCTTGCCACCACAAAATTTTGGATGACGCTTTTTGGCGTGAACTTCGCCATCGGTGTTGCCACGGGCATCATACTCGAATTTGAGTTTGGCACCAACTGGTCGAACTACAGTTGGTTTGTGGGCGACATCTTCGGCGCACCGCTTGCCGTGGAGGGTATCTTGGCATTCTTTATGGAGTCCACCTTCATTGCTGTGATGTTTTTCGGCTGGAACCGTGTTTCGCCAAAGTTCCACCTCGCCGCCACTTGGCTCACTGCCATCGGCGCAAGCATTTCCGCCTATTGGATTCTGGTGGCAAACGCTTGGATGCAAGACCCTGTGGGCTGCACCTTCAACCCCGAAACCATGCGCAACGAAATGACCAGCTTTTGGACCGTGGCAACCTCGCCTATGGCATTGAGCAAGGTGCTGCACACCGTGCTGAGCGCGTGGACCCTTGCCGGCGTGTTTGTAGTGGGCGTTTCGGGATGGATGCTGCTTCGCAAACGCAATGCCGACCACTGCTTCCGCAGCCTGAAAGTGGGCGCGTGGGTAGGCTTTATCGGCATTGTGCTCACCTCCATTTCGGGCGACACCTCGGCTGTGACCGTGGCTGAACGCCAACCCATGAAACTGGCAGCGATGGAGGGCCTGTACAAAGGGCAAAACGGACAGGAAATTGTGGCATTCGGTATTCTCAACCCTGCAAAGACGGTGGACAATGATGAAGACCCCTATTTGATGAAAATTGCCATTCCATACGGACTTTCAATCCTTGCCAACCACGACCCACAATCGTTTGTGCCGGGCGTGAACGATATTATCAACGGCATTTCGATGGACCGCGACGGCAATGCCATCAACACCGTGTCGTACGCCGAGCGCATGAAGCGAGGAAAAATGGCAAAAGAAGCCGTGGCAGCACACCATGTGGCTGTGCAGATGGGCGACAAGGCTGCCATGGCTGAAGCCAGCAAGGCGATTGAAGCCCATTACCCCTATTTCGGCTACGGCTATCTCGACACGCCACAAGAGGCTGTGCCCAACATTCCCCTCACGTTCTACACCTTCCACCTGATGGTGACTGTGGGCGGATATTTGATGGTGTTTATGCTCTTGGCACTTGTGTTTGCCTACAAACGCCAGTTGCTGGAAAAGGCACGCTGGGCAAAGTGGTGGCACATGCTCGCCATCGCCACCATTCCCCTCACCTACCTGTGTAGCGCATGTGGCTGGATTGTGGCAGAAGTGGGCCGCCAGCCTTGGACTATTCAAGACCTGATGCCCAACAAAGTGGCTATCAGCGACCTCAGCGCAGGATATGTGCAAATCACCTTCTGGGTGTTCGCATTCATCTTCACCGCTCTGCTCATTGCCGACGTGAGCATCATCATGAAGCAAATAGCAGAAAAATCAAAACAAAATCTCGACACCGTAAAACATTGACAACTATGACACTTGAAATCCTACAAAACTATTGGTGGCTCATCATTTCCATTCTTGGTGCCCTGCTCGTGTTTCTTCTTTTCGTACAGGGCGGTCAGTCGATGCTTTTCGGAGAGAAAGATGCCACCCAGCGCACACTGATGATTAGCTCGTTAGGGCGCAAATGGGAACTCACTTTCACCACTCTGGTGACTTTTGGCGGTGCGTTTTTCGCATCATTCCCGCTGTTCTACTCCACCAGTTTTGGCGGTGCCTACTGGCTGTGGATGCTCATTCTATTCAGCTTCGTGATTCAAGCCATATCCTACGAATACCGCACCAAAAAGGGCAATGTGTATGGCACACGCTTCTACGATGCGCTGCTTTTCGTCAATGGCGTGCTTGGCCCGCTGTTGCTCGGTGTGGCTGTGGGCAGTATGTTTTTCGGCAATGAGTTTTGCGTGACCAAAAACAAGATTCTTGATGTGGAGGCAGCCACCATTTCCACTTGGGGACCGCTGCACGGTCTTGAGGCTATCGCTTGCTGGAAAAACCTGGTGTTTGGCGTGATGGTGCTTTTCCTTGCGCGCACTTTGGCTTCGCTCTATTTTATCAACAACATAGATGACGAGAAATTGCACAGCCACCAGCTCAAGCAGTTGATGGTGAATGGTGGTGTGTTTGTGCTTACGTTTGTGGTGAGTGCCGCTTTGATTCTCACATCGGGCGGCGTTGACACCCAAAACGGTGCCGCACAATGGACCGACTACAAATATCTGCACAATTTCATCGACATGTGGTGGTGCCTTATCGTGCTGCTCGCTGGCGTGGTGCTGGCACTTTGGGGCATAGCCAAAACACTGCTCACCAAAGCCAAATGGAACAAGGGCATTTGGGCAGTGGGCATCGGTGCGGTGCTGGTGGTGCTCAACCTGTTTTGGGTGCTTGGCTACAACGACACAGCCTTCTATCCATCGCTGCTCGACGTGAACAGTTCGCTCACTATCCGCAACAGTTCTTCGAGCCAATTCACCCTGCAAGTGATGAGCGTGGTGTCGTTGCTCGTGCCATTCGTCCTCGCCTACATCGCCTACGTTTGGCGAGCCATGGACAGCCAAAAAATCACTGAAAAAGAAATTAGATATTAGATATTAGATGTTAGAGCCTCGGAGTGCTCCGAGTGCTCCGAGTGCTCCTATAATAAGCAAAACACCTATTTAATCCAATTAAAATCCATTATCACCTATTTTTTAAAATTGGTGTAAATCGGATTAAAATGGATTAAATAGGTGTTTTTTTCTGCCTCATTGGGCTGATTTATGAGTTATTTGGAGGCGGTGAATTGCTTTAGGGACTGCAAGTGGGCGAGGGCTTGGGTGCGACCGAGGTGGTAGGTTTTTGCCATCAGTTCGGGGTCGTGACAGGTATGGCCTATCTCCAGTTTTTGGGGTGGACGAATCACGAGGGCGTTGCCTGCCTTTTCTTGCGCTGCCACATACTCAAGTTCGGCGTTATACATTTCGTGGCGGCGTGCCATCACATCAATCATTTTCGGATATTTGCGGAGCATCAGCCTGATAAGGGGCATGGCTTTGCTGGCTTGCTTCACGAATCCTTCGGGCTGGGTGAGCACCACGATGTTGCGCTCGTAGCCCACGCTCTCGAAGTATTGGAGGGGTATGCTGTCGGCCATTCCGCCATCGAGCAAACGGTAGCCGCCCACTTCCACAATGTTCGACACCATCGGCATCGATGCCGACGCGCGAATCCACTCCAGTGCCTCGTGTATGTCGGGGTCGCGGAGAATGTGATACACCGGTTTGCCCGTCAGCACATCGGTGCATACCACATGGAAATCAATCGGTGAAGCCAAAAATGCGTCGTAGTCAAACACATCGTAAACCGTGGGCACCACATGGTAGCAAAACTCGGCATTATAAAGGTCGCCAGTGGTGAACAGCGAATGCAAACCGCTGTAACGCTTATCGCGAGCGAAACGCTGATTGTAGCGCAACGCACGCCCAATCTGACCGCTGCAATAGTTCACGCCGAATGCCGCGCCGGCACTTACACCCACTGCACCATCTACCCTGATGCCGTTTTCCATCATCACATCGAGCACCCCGCAGGTGAACATGCCACGGTAAGCTCCGCCTTCAAGCACAAGGCCACATTTTTTCCTAATTTCCATATCTCCGCAATTTTTAAAAAGGGGAAAGATTTTAAAAAGGGGAAAGAGCCATGCTCAATCCCCTTTACTATACATGATTTGAAATCTTTATTACAAATTTTTGTAAGGCAAGCGTGCAATCATTTCGCCAAACTTCTTGGCTCCGTCTTTCAGTTTGCTGCCCACCATTGCACGAAGCATGATAGGGAGATCGAGTCGGAGGGCGGTCACGCTCTCGGTGTGCTCTGCGTCGATTTCTTTCAACTCAATCACCAAACCGAATGGCACTGGCGACTGTGCCGCACCGAACACGATTTTCGATGGTTCCGCCGTTTCTACGATGCCCAATTTGAGAGGTCCCATTGGCGATTCAATCACCACACCGCCTTCTTCAAATTTCAGGTTCTGAAGGTGAGTGCGAGCCTCTTCAGGAAGTTTGTCGATGTTTTCCTCCATGTGGCGGCGAAACACCTCTGGGTTCGACAGTTTGCTATACACCGTAGCGATGTCGCAATCAATCACATGCTTGTCACTTTTGTATGTCTCCATATAAAAATGTGTATCTCAATAAGAATTTTATTAGTCAATATTCACCACAGCAGGGGTCCAGTTTTCTGGGTCTTCGCGCCAGAGTTGGAGCTGTGCTTCGTCACTCGCTTTGATATATTTGGTTTCAACTGCGGCCTTAATCATTGCGCTATATCCGCTCAGTGTCACCAGTTCCACGCCTGCCTTTTCAAAGGCTTCAACGGCTTGTGGGAACTCGTAGGTGAAGATTGCCACCATACCCACGACATCGGCGCCTGCCATACGCAAAGCCTCCACAGCCTTCAAACTGCTCTTGCCAGTGGACACGAGGTCTTCCACCACCACCACTTTCTGACCGGGCTTGATGTTGCCTTCAATCAGATTTTCCAAACCGTGGTCCTTTGGAGCCGAACGAACATACACCATAGGTTTTCCCAAAGTGTCGGCCACGAGCGCACCTTGAGCAATAGCACCAGTAGCTACGCCAGCCACCACTTCAGCTTCGCCGAAGTTTTCAAGAATAAGGCGTGAAAGTTCCACCTTAATGAAGTTGCGCACCTCTGGATACGACAGCGTCAGTCGGTTGTCGGTATAAATTGGTGAGTTCCAACCGCTCGCCCAAGTGAAAGGACTATCTGGTTGAAGCTTTATCGCACTGATTTTAAGCAATTTCTCCGCAAGAAGAAGATCTAATTTTTTCATGATCGTATGTTTGATAGGATTGATATTTAAAATTTAGCACAAAATTACGAATAATATCAGTCACAATAACTATAATTCGGGCGTTTTTTTGTAATTTTGTGTATATCAACACATATCACTCATGACAAATCGACCACCCCGAAAGCCCATATCTCCCACTGCCGCTCTCAACAAGGCGGCGGCTCTCTGCGCACGCTCGGAGCAAGCCAGCGGCGACATCTATGCCAAACTCACAGGCTGGGGACTAACCACCGAAGAAGCCGACGGCGTAATGAAGCAGTTGATGAGCGAAAACTACCTCAACGATGAGCGATACGCCCGCGCCTACTGCCGCGACAAAATGCGGTTCAACGGCTGGGGGCGCATCAAGGTGGCTTTTATGCTCAAAAGCAAGGGCATAGGCAAAAGCCATATCGAAGCGGTGCTTGCCGAGGTGAACGAGGAAGAATACATCGCCACGCTTCGCCGTTTGCTGCAAGCCAAATGGCGTGATGTGAGGGGCAAAGAGCCTATGCAGGCGCGTGCCTCAATGATGCGATTTGCCGCTTCTCGCGGTTTTGAGCCAAATGTTTTCTACCCTGTCATCGACGAGGTGATGGGCGGTGATAGCGATGCCTAAAGCGATGAACATCAAGGAGATTCTGCAATCCACAGCCCAAATTCTGATGCCTCGCACCTGCCCGGTGTGCGGTAAGGCTCTCGATGGTGGCGAATGCTACATCTGCCGAAGGTGCCTGATGGACATGCCACGCACCATGTACGAGGCTGTGCCGCTCAACAATATGGCGCAACGCTTTGTGGGTGCTGTGCCGGTGGAGCGTGCCTCGGCTTACTTTTTCTATGAGCGCAACGCCCCCTATTCGCAGATTCTTCAAGACATTAAATATCGCAATGTGCCCGACATGGGACGATGGCTGGCAAGGCGTTACGCCGAATCCACAGCCGACAGCGGTTTGTGGGACGGCATCGACTACCTCATACCTGTGCCGCTTCACATCGGCAAATTGGCAAAACGCGGCTACAATCAAGCGCTTTACATAGCCCTCGGCATCAGCGATGCCACCCAGATTCCTGTTTACGAGGCCATCAACGCGGTGAAAGGCCACGCCACACAGACGCACAAATCGGCTTTTGAACGCCGCCAAAACACGAAGGGGCTATACGCCTCAATCCCCGAAGCAGATGAAACGCTCGCAGGCAAGCATGTGATGATTATCGACGATGTGATCACCACAGGAGCCACGCTGCTCAGTTGTGCCGAAAGCCTGTGCCACATCCCCGACATCAGCATTTCCTTCTTCACCCTCGCCGCCGCCCGCCTCGCCTAATCCCCCACACACCTCACCTCACACAGATCTCACAGATCTCACAGAATTATTATAATATATCTCACACAGATTCAACGGATTAAACAGATTAACAGATTTTTCAATAGAAGTTGAGTCCGTTGAATCTGTTGAATCTGTGTGAGTCCAAATCCATCAACGAAAGCGAAGCATCTGTGAGATTTCCCACCCACTAAAGCAAAAACTGTGAGATCTGTGAGATCTGTGTGAGCCCAAAAGTAGAATCTGTGTGAGCCCAAAAAGTAGAATCTGTGTGAGCCCAAAAAGTAGAATCTGTGTGAGCCTAAGCGATGGGGTGAAAGTAATTAAGGAGCCTGCGCTTCACAGCGTGGGCTCCTTAAAAAATCTACAATCTATAAAAACATATATATCATCAGAAAACTATGTTCTCATTTCGATGTTCAAATGTAGCACGCAAATTTTATATTTGCAAATATTTTTTGCATTTATTTTCAGAAATCGGTGGAATTACCTGATTTCTTTTGTGGCTTGGGTGCTACCGTCGCTGAAACGGGTCACTTTTATGCAAATTCCGCCCATCGGAGCAGTGAGTTTTACACCGTTCACGCTATAAAATTCTTCCGACACGACCTCGGCTCTTGTGACGACATCATGCACAGCCGACGGCTCGCTTTTAGCGAAACGCCCCTTATATATAACCTCACCGTCGGCATTGGTCACATATTGAAGAAATCCGAAAATACTGGTCATACCATGCCAACCCACCACATTTTGATTCAATCTGAGAAGTTGCACACCTGTGGTTGTCGCACCATCTAATCCAATACCTTCAGTCACCCAAACCTCGGTACAATCTTTACCCATATATGGGGGATTATCACTTCTCCAATATGCCGCAGGTCTGGAAAATCCATCTCTATTGTCCACTGTCATCACCATGGTTGGCGACTCTGGGAATCTGAAAATAGAGTCAGCAAGATTGGGAGAAGAATAGTCGTTGAAGTCGTATATCAAGTTTTCCACAAACATAAACTCCCTGTAGTCATGGCACGTGCGATTTGTATTCCGCAACCAATTCACCGCCTCTGTATTGCTTTTTGCCGTCACCACCTTGTTTTCCTCGTGCATATACGCCACTGGCCACGCCATGTTTGATGCTTTGCGGTCGGCAAAGAAAATTTTCTTATAGGTCAAACCATCTATCACAGTGTCGCCTCTCATCGTGAGTGTGCACTCGGTGGCGCCCTCATTGCACATAGCCGTGCCCGCCGTGTCGTAAGGCATCTTGTAGTGCCAAGTCTTGCCCTCTTCCACCAAAGGCATATACTCATGAGCGGCAGCATTGCCAACAAAGCCACATACTGCCATCAAAATTAACATAAACGACTGTTTCATAACATGATTGGTTTTAATAATACTTTTTTTGCAAATATAAAAAAAAAGCAAATTCTATTCAAAAAACATCATCTTTTTTTTGCATATTGCGTTATTGGCATTGCGGTGGGCGGTGGGGTGTGCTACATTTGGGACATTTATTCATTTTAAATCTGAAAAACTATTATGAAACACATGACAATTAGTCCCTCTGCCGCATCTTTTTTCCACAACGAGGAAGCGGCTCCTGTGGGCGAGGCTCTGCAAGCGATGAACCTGCGTAGGCGATGCAAAAGCGTGGAGGTGGTGGGCAACCCTGAAAATGTGGGGAATGTGCCAGTTGGGCACCGTATTCTTTGCGTTCACTCCGATGGCGGCTATGTGACCACACATGGGGGCGACCTTTATTTCCGTGGCTCGCTTTTTCACCACTGCGATGCCGAGGTGCTGGAAGCGCACAGCATTGAGCAGTTTTTGGTGGTGAACACCACCGATGGCGCACTCTATTTCACCTGTCACGGTGGCACGCCTACTCGCCTCAACCTCTCCGATGCATTACCCGAACTCCACCTGTCGGCTGTGAGCACTGGCACGGTGAAGGAGGATATTTTGCCCTACGACTTCGCCACACCGCTCAATAATTGGCGTGCGCCCCTGCCCTCTGCCGATGTGCGTGCGCTGGCAGCTGTCGTACGCCGCTCCTATCAGCAGTTGCAAAAGGCGGCGAAAGGCGCTGGGGCATACACGCGCCCGCTCTTGGCTCGCTATGCCGTGAGAATGACCGGTGGCGAATACCTGTGGCTCAGCGCACCCATGATGATTGGGCACGACACGGTGAAAATGCACTATCGCATTGAGAGCGAAGCGGTGACTGGCGGTGGGCAATTCACAGGCATCGGTGCCGTCACGCTCTCGCTGCCCTGCTTTAAGTTGGGCATTAGCGTGGTGAATGGCGTGGCGGCGGAATGGGCGAGGCTGATTCAGTCGGTCGACATTTTCGTGACGGATGAAGCCGACATCGCCGACACCTCGCTGCTCGACTACCGCATAGCCACCACCAACGTGGGCACCCGACGCTACGTTGCGGAGTTGGGACCTGAGCCGCGCGAGAAAAGCACCATTATTGATGAACTGATGGGCGGCAACTGGCATTTGATTGCCTCTTGCTCCGATATTGCGGCACTGGCGAAACATGAGTTTCGGGCGTGGGGCATCAGCAAAAATGCCACTTCGGTTTTGCCCGACATTCCCACTTTCACGCTCCAGCAAAGCACCACTTTTGCCCATACGCTCACCACGAGCGACTGCGCCGCCATCACTCGCCGAAGTAGCACCGAGCATCTGCCTGCTTACACTATGGCGCACGGCGGCAGACTGTGGCAAGGTGGCGGTAGCGAGCTGCTGAGGGCGGCGTGGCACACTTCGGCATTACTGATGCCACCGTTTAGCAATACGCCTTGCACTATCACCACCATTGAGCGAGTGAGCACCAGCCAAGGCGATGCCACTATTGTCAGTTCCCACCCCTACCCTTACACGCCATCGGCGGTGAATCCGCTCGTTTGCGCCCCACATGGTGCCGCCACCGCCTTTCGCATTGAGGTGACATCGGGGCAAACCACAAAAGCCATCGACTGTCCACTCACGCCTGTGCACGCTTGCGCTCTGGCTGCCACCTACACCGCAAATCTGCTACCCACCTCGTTTGAGCCGTCAAGCCCATGCCTCGCCGTCACACAATCGGCGGTGGTGCCTTCTCCTGGGCGGCTGACGGTGAGCCACATCGCCCAACCGCTCATCACGGAATTTAGCCAAACGGTGACTGGTGCCGAAATCGTGGCTTTGGCTGCCACCGAACGCCCTATCTATTCGGGTGGATTCGGGCGGCATCCGCTGTATGTGTTCACCGACCAGGGCATTTTCGTGATGCCACAATCGAGCAGCGGCACATTTGGCGAAGCGAAGTTGATGAGCCGCAAAGTGCTCGATGCCCATACGCGTCCCATCAGCGGTGGCGGTAAAATATGGTTTACGAGCACACACCAGCAACTGTGCAGCATCGAGGGCTCGAAAATTCGGGTGGTGATTCCCCGATGGCAAACTGCCGCCATGGCGTGGAACGATGCCGAACACGAACTGTGGACACTCTCCCCCGACGGATCACTCCACATCACCGACGGCGATGGGTTTTTCTCGCGTCTCACGCTGAATGTGGATTCAATGTACTACGACGGCAAGTCGGCACTGACTGTGATGCCCGACGGCAACGTGCTCAACATCTGCGCATCGGTGCCAACAGAGCAAACAGTGAAATACCTCTCCCACCCCATCATGCTTTCGGCTGATATGCAGCAACACCCAGCACGCATCATCTGGAATATTTTCGGTTCGAATCTTCACTTGCGGCTCACGGTGCTCGGCGAACAGGGCGAAAGCAAATGCGGCTTCACCATCTGCTCGGCAAAAGTGGATGGCGAGGTCAACGCTCCTATCGCTCTACCTCTCATTTCGCCCCCTGTGCGCACCGTGAGGCTATTTGTAGAGGGTACTGCGCCAGCAGGCACGGTTATTTATTCTGCCGACCTGTATATTAATACTGAAACGCATAGATAACAGTATCCGCCACCAAAAATAACAAAAATATCACTTTTTGCTATAAAAAGTGATATTTTTTAATACAAATGCTTGTGGATATGGTTTTTTGTTGTATCTTTGCAGCGTTATTTGTTATTCAAGGTCGTCAAAACGCATCGACCAATTGACGTAGGGGATATAAATATAACATATCACGCTCCAGCCTATGGCATCGTTAAGAAGCTGCATAATAGCCGTGGGTTGGGTTGTAAACAGAATACAAATAACGCATAGATTTGCCCCGTCAAGGGGGTAACACCTCTGGAGCAAATCTTTTTAAACATGGTTCAAAATAGTTGTTTTATAGATAATTGTGTATTTAAGGAAATGGGAAAGTCGTGAGACTGTCCCTTTTTTTTGCGCCCATACCCCACTCCACCCCACAGATTTTTTTTGTGGCTCACACAGATTCAACGGATTAAACAGATTTTTTGTTAATCGGATTGAAATGGATTAGGGTGTTTTGGTTCAGTGGAAAATCAGTAGGGATAGGCGTATATTTTAGCAAGTCTGTGTGGGAAAATCCAGCAAATCTCAACCATATAAAAATTTGAAGCCAAAGGCATCGGAGATGCCGCATCATGCGAAACACCATGCAAGCGAAAATCGCAGTGCGATTGAGCGCAGCTTGGTGACAAGAACATGTGGTGGTTCGAGCCTCGGAGAGGGTCGGTTATGATAGTGAAGAATAGGTTGATACCACGACCGACCCTCTCCGAGGCTCATATTGTGGCTCATTGCTATCACCAAGCTGCGCGTCCTTGCGCACAAGGACGCTTGCATGGTGTTTCGCATCATCTGGCATCTCCGATGCCCGCCTCTGCCATTGTTTCTGTTTCCCCATGGCTGTCCTCTGAGCCGGTATCTTTCCATTCCCACAAAAAATAATTTGTGAAAATTTGTGCTAATTTGTGGCTCAAAAAAAATCTCAAAAAAAATCCGTGTGAGAAGGCTATTGGTTGGTGAACACGGTGTCGAGTGGCGTGGAATCGGTGGACGTAAAGTTGGAGGAAGTGGGGAAATCGCTACAGTTGGAGTAGGTGTTGGCGTAAACGTGGTTGACCAGCAGGGCGATGCCACGCGACATCACCATATCATCGTGTTTGCCGTCGATAGCACCGAAACCGCCACCCAGTCGTTCCTCAAACCAGCTCATTTCATCAATGGCATCGCTGTCGTGCTCCACCAGCAGCCCCTCGCGCACCATCGTCACCAAATGATTGACGACTTGCGCCTTCGTGAGCACATTGGTCTGGAAGCCCACCTTGAAGCCGTGTGGTTCCGTTTTTCGGCGAAACACATTGCTATATTCATCTTTCAAGCGGCGAAGCAGGTAAGCCGACTTGCCGTCGGAAGCGTGCGTTTCGAGCGTGTTACTCTCCACCACCAGCAAAGCCTGATTGTAGAACGAGGCTATGGCTATCGCCTTTTCAATGAGCAAATCGTGGTCGATATGCCCACGCCACTGCGCCACCGTTTCACAAATGCAGTCGTGGCAGTCGATTACCGAAATCACGGAATAGTCGGCACTTGCACTGCGTCCGCCAATATCCACGCCCACCACATATTTGCTCTCCAGCCTATCGGTGGTGGGCATTTTCCACACTTTCAGGCGTGGCTTGCCTTCGTCGATTATGCGCCATTTGCCGTTCACCTTCTTCAACTCGCCTTTCGCCAATGGATCGTGGCACTGTGCGCGCATGGCATCGAGGCGCGAGAGCGAAAACACGCATCTGCCCGAAGTGCTGAACGCCTCGGTGGAATTGGTGGGAAACTCCGCCATCATCTTGTGGTGCGACTGGTAACTCTTGCGCTTTTCGTGGTACCACTTGATCATTTCCAGCGTACACCCTATTCGCCAAAGGTTGCGCTCGTAGTCATCGAAACTTTTCCACAAATCCGCTATTTCCGCCTCATCGACCGGCAAACGGTAAATTTCAATCTCATACCACGGAATGAATACAGCATGCTTGTCGGTCTCGCCATTCACCGAGAGTAGCCACTCATTGTGAAAATAATTGCCGATGCCGTTTGCCGTGGATTCGAGCACCTCCACCGTAAGGCCGCCCACCAGCAACGAGCCATCTACCGAGCGCATCACATCTTCGGGGTTACGCATGGTGGAAGATGGCCAAAATGCCACTTCGCTCATGTGCGCCATGGCTATATCGTAGCCGCGCACCACATCATCCACCTGCGCCGTGCCCATCAGCACCAGACAGTCGCGTCCAGTGATTATCTTGGCATTGGTGTTGCCCTCAAAGGTTTTAAATTCAAGAGGTTTGTCGTCGTCGAGCAGTTCCTTGGGATAGTGTTGCAGGAGTTTGGTGTACATGCCCTTAATCACGCTCGATGTGCTTCGCTTATGGCCACAAATGATGCTGTTCCAGTTGCGGCGAAGCACCAATTGAATCCACGCCATATACATCAGCACCAGCGTGGAGCCACCCCATTGGCGCGCTTTCAACAAAATCATGCGCACGCCCTTGCCTGCCAACCGCTGACGCTCTAAATCGGCAAGCACATGGCGCTGTGGAGCATTCAGGCGCAATTTCACGTTGCGTCCGCTCACCTTGTCGCGCACGGTGGCACAAGTGGCACACCAATATTCAAAGTCGTACTTGATGCGTGTTTTTTGATAGGTCAACTCATCGTTCAGCGTATCCAGCGGCACTTCGTCGAGCATCGGCACCGGAAGCCACACCTCGCCAGCCACAGGCACGCTCACCAGTCGGCGCTCGCCACAGCAACCCTCGCCCGTGAGTGGATTGTAAGGCATTTGCAGCCCCTCGTTGCGACTACGGTTTTCCGCCGCCAAAGCCTGCACGTCGATAGTAAATTCGGTATTATCGTGTTTTTCAATTTTATCCATTGCTGTTTTTTAGCCGTAAAACTACACCATCCCCACCCCCACAGTCAACAGCAATAAGGAGATTATAAAAGAAGTTAGAAATTAGAAGTTAGAAATTATATTTTAAGAGGAGCACTCGGAGTTATCGGAGCACTCTGATAATCAAATTTCTAATTTCTAACTTCTAATATCTAACCTCTAATTTCTATTTCAGTATATCTTGCACTTCGGCGAGTGAGCCGTCGTTAGGCGATGGCTTAACGTCGAGCAGATGGCAAAGCAACGGATAGACGCACACGTTGCGGAACTTTTCGGGTTTCACATAGCCCACCTTAAACGCTGGTCCCATGGCGCGGAATGCCACTTGCATATCGCTACAAGTGTGGTCGAAACCATGGCTGCCACCACGGCGCACTTTGCGGTCGGTGAAAAGCCAACCCACATCGGGAAGCACCAGCACATCACCCACATTGATGTTGCTGCCATAGTGCAGATATTCAGGGATTTCTGCCTTGCGCCATGTGCGAATGTGGTCCACATTTTTCAGTGCCACCAATATCGAATCCACATATTCGGCTTTCTTCACATAGATGTTGGCAGGGAGGTCGCCTTCTATCGCATCCACCCACTCATCTTTAATGTATTTCTTCACTGGCACGGTGCGGTCGGCATCGGTCCACGCCATACCGTGGTCGCCAGTCACAATCAAATTCACCTTGCTTGCCTCTGGGAGCAGACTGATGCGCTTCCACATGTAAGAGAGCAGTTCATCGAGGTGCTCCATTTCGCTACGGAATTCCTTGGTCACCGGTCCAGCCACGTGGCCTGTGTGGTCGGGTTCCTCAAAATAGCACATAATGAAGTGTGGGCGTTCGCTTTCAGGTAGTTGGAGCAAGCGCACCACCTCGTCGGCACGCTCCACATCGGTGAGCAGAGGCTTTTTCTGATAGTCTTGCCAATAGTTGGCATAGCCGCCTTTGATGGGAATATCGCTACCCACCCAATACACCGTGGCGGTGGTCATTCCCTGGCGTTTGGCAGTGAGCCAAATGGGGTCGCCGCCATAGTTTCGTATGTCGGAACGCGTTTCGGCGTTGCCCAACGAGTATTTCTTGCCAGTGGCACGAATGCGGAACGAGTTGGCGATAATACCGTGGTGGTCAGGCACCAAACCCGTAGCAAGCGTATAGTGGTTGGGGAATGTTTTTGAAGGGAAAGATGGACTCATTACAGCCTTAACGCCCTTTTCTGCCATAGAGTTGAGGAATGGCGTGTTGTAAGCCTCGCAATAATCCCAACGGAAACCGTCGAGCGACACGATAATTGTGTACTGGTCGTTGTTGACAGCCCAAGAAGCCAACGCCATCAACGCCACAAGCATAGATAAAAACAGTCGTTTCATTATTATTTTGATTATTATTAGTTTTCTAAGGCAAAGTTACGAAAAAAAGCTCAAAGATTTTAGCAATCTTTGAGCCTGATTCTTTTGTAGGGGGCGTGGCATGTGCCTACCAGAATAATTTGAAGAACAGTATGGCTGCTGCGCGCCTCAGGTTCACGCCGCCTTAAAATTTTCCCATATACGAGCCACTACGGTCGCGCACTGTGCCATCGGCCTCCACCCTGCCCATGTAGGAACCAGAGCGGTCGCGCATGGTGCCGTCGGTTTGGATTTTGCCGATATACGATCCGCTGCGGTCACGCACTGTGCCTTCCACGCTCACTTTTCCCACATACGAGCCTGAGCGGTCACGCACCGTGCCGCTTGCCTCGATTCTGCCCACATACGTTCCCGAACGGTCGCGCACCGTGCCACTTGCCTCAATTCTGCCAGTATATGAGCCGCTGCGGTCGCGAAAGGTCTGCGCCTCCACAGTGCCGCACAGCCCCACCACAGCCATCACCAAAATCAATACAATCCTTTTCATACCATTCATATCATATATTTAAACAATCATAACTCTAAATGGGCGTTTTCTCTCCTGCCATTCGGGCTTCCCTGTCGCTGATTATTTGCTCCATATTCGCCGCAGCCCAGCCGATTAGGTTGTCTATCACAGGCAAAAACGACAGCCCTCTCTCAGTGAGCCTGTATTCCACTCTGGGCGGCACTTCAGCAAACACTTCACGATGCACAAAGCCGTCTTCTTCCAAGATGCGGAGCGTCTGGGTGAGCGACTTTTGCGAGATGTCGGGCATCTCGCGTTGCAGTTGTTTAAAACGCAAAGGCTCCTTATGCTGCAGGGTGTACAGCACAAGGAGTGACCATTTGTCGCCAACACGCGCCAATATATTGCGTATCGGGCAATTAGGGAACAATGCGTCTTTTGCTTGTTTATTGTTCTCTTTTTGATTTGTCATTAAATTTTATTTTTCAATCGGAATGATGTTGGCATCGTCCATAAAACTGCTAATAGGCTTTGCCTCATATTGAATGCACATCATCACCATGTCGTCATCACCTGTGTTGCGCAATGCTCGCACACCTGCTGGCGAAACACGAATGATACTGCCTTCGCCAACCTCATTTTTCACTCCGTCAACCTCATATTCGCCTTTGCCCGAAATGATGATATAGAGTTCTTCGTGAGTCTTGTGTGAATGAAGGAATGCAGGATTTTCGCCAGCAGCCAAACGCTGTACCGAAGCCTCGGCACCAGTCAAACCAAGTTCTTCACCTAAAAAAATCTTACCTTCCACATTGTTCCAACCATTCAGATTTTTGATTGCAAAATTAGCCATAATCGTCAATAATTTAAAATTTTACATATTGTTTTTTTACCCGATGCAAAATTACTATCAATCTCATTATCCGACAAGTAGGCACATTTTTGTGCTTTGGTTACCAAAAGGTTAGCAATGCCGATTTCAAGCGTTTACGCCATGCGATTTAACTTACTTTAACCCAAATCGGTCATTAGGGTTTGTGGAAGTAATCAAAAAAATCCTAACACGTCCTAATTACCGATTTGGATTTAACTAATATCCTTCCCCAACCTGTAAGCCTCTTGCAACTTGACGCTGCCCCTGATAGTGCGTGGTGCATCTACTCCGCCGCAAAACAGCGTACCGGCAAGGCGGCTCTTAGGGTAGCAGTCAATCCAACCAGTCAAACCTGCTTCGGCTCGCTTGGGAACTTCGGGCTCATCTTCTGCTGCAGTGGTGAGCATATACACATCACGGAACTTATAATCGAGCGAATACATCGCATTCATGCGGTCGATAAGCACCTTCATCTGTCCGCTCATCTCATAATAGTAGATGGGCGTTGCCCAGCACACCACATCGGCTTCGAGCACCTTCTGCATGATGGCGTTGGCATCGTCGTCGATTACACACTTGCCCAATTTCTGGCATGCAAGACAACCTTTGCAAAAACCGATGCTCTTACCACTGAGCGTGATTTTTTCCACTTCATTGCCACCCACCAGAGCACCCTCAATAAATTTATCGGCAAGCATGTCGCTGTTGGAGCCAGCACGGAGGCTGGTAGATATTACAATTACCTTTTTCATCGCGTATATTATTTTTCCTTATTTCAAACTGTTGTATGCTTCATCGCTCACTGGTTCGAGCCATTCGTTGGAGGCGTTGTCGCCAGGAATCTCGAATGCAAGGTGGGCGAACCAGCTATCTTTTGCGGCTCCATGCCAGTGCTTCACGTTGGCAGGAATATGAATCACAGTGCCTGGCAAGATTTCCTGCGCAGGTTTCCCTTCTTCTTGATACCAGCCGCGACCTGCCACGCCCACAAGCATCTGTCCGCCGCCTTTTGTGGCATGATGAATATGCCAGTTGTTGCGACAAGCTGGTTCAAATGTGACGTTGGCAAACGGAATCTGCTCTTTCGACACCATTGCCAAATAACTATTCCCCTTGAAATACTTGGCGTAGGCGGTGTTTGCCTCGCCGATAGGGAAAATCATCTCACGCTGAAATGCAGCTTTGGCATCTTCGCCCTTCACATCGTCGGCCCACACCTCTTTAGCAAGGTTAAACGCCGCCCATGCCTTTGGCCAACCGGCATAAAAGGCTACATGAGTGATGATTTCCGCCACTTCGGTGCGAGTGATGCCGTTGGCTTTTGCCGACTGCAAATGATATTTGAGCGAACTGTCGGTGATGCCTTGGCTAATGAGCGAAGTGATGGTGACAAGGCTGCGATCGCGCAACGAAAGCAAATCGTTGCGACTCCACACCTCGCCGAAAAGTATGTCATCGTTGAGATGAGCAAATTCGGGGGCAAACTCCCCAAGTTGGGTGCGACCAGCTGTTTGTGTTATTTTCTTTTGTGCCATAATCTGAATTGATACTGCTGCTAATACAATGAATAAACTGATATGCTTTATCATTTTTGGTGATTTTATCCCAAATCGGTCATTAGGCTTGTGGTATTTCGGAGTTTTAGAAGAATGGATTTTGCTTGTCTTTTAATGAG
>OJOI01000946.1_pt1 | contig 17882 bp, 10 predicted proteins | sample 1598061 | NCBI WGS metagenome assembly OJOI01 (sample SAMN01915224, study PRJEB22387) | human gut metagenome | isolation source: stool | host: Homo sapiens | place: USA
CAAATTCACGAATCTCCGTACCGGTCTGTACAGCACCATCGTTACAGGCTTGCACGATGGTATCAACCTGCGCCTGATGCGCTATTCAGATGTGCTGCTCCGCGCTGCCGAGTGCGAGAATGAAGTCAATGGTCCCACACAGCAGGCTATCGACTGGATTAACGAAGTGCGCAATCGAGCTGATTTGCCCGACTTGGAACTTTCCGACTTCAACACGGCTGACAAACTCTTTGAGCAGATTGCCAACGTAGAGCGTCCCAAAGAATTCGGATGCGAATTCGGCCGAGGCTTCGACCTCATCCGCTGGGGCTTCTTCTATGACAGCGGCCGCTTGCTGCAACTCAAGGAACACGGCACGGTACGTCGCTCTACAACGGGAGTAAAGAATCCTGTGAGCTACAGCGATGTAGCAAACGATCCCGAACTGAAGAGCACTTTCGATACCTACATATCGGGACACGAATTCCTGCCCATTGTGCAGCAGTTGATGAACAACAACCCGAATCTGAAAGGCAACTCCGCCAACTATAGTTCAGATAATTCCACTTATTTCCGGGAAAGCGGATGTAAAGTGCGTCCGGTTGTTAATTTAAGCAAGTAAACAAACTTAGAGACCTATTAAATTTCAAGACAATGAGAATACTAAAAAAGATAGCATACGCTTGCTGTTCCGTAACCTTTGGATTACTGACACTGACAGGCTGCACGGATGGCGAACTTTATGACGTAAACGCCCCCGACTGGATTTCCGATAAGATACAGGAAATTGAAGATTCGAAGAAACAACCGGAAGATGAAGAACTTGAGGGTATGCAGGAAGATGTGTACACCATCGGTAATACGGATTTCACCTCCGGTTTCTGGAGTGCTTTCTCCAAGTATTACGTGGTACCTGATGGCGAGAAGTGGAATGCAGTGTTCAAACTCCATATCAATCCGGCCGATAACACGTATTACAAGAATTATGCCATTGTAGTCACCAACGATGTGGATCGTGGAGGTACAGGATACACTGAATATGGAGCTATCCGTTTTGACTTCGCAGCAGCCCTCAATTCCGAGTGGGGCACTTATATCGATAGGCAATACATCTCGAGTACGTTGATTTTCAGTCCCGACAACGACATAGATGCCAATGTGCAGAAATTAGGCGGCAAGGTGACACTTACCGTAGACCGCACCAACGAAAGCGCTTTCACCATAAAGATGACCAACGGCGAGGTGACCAAGACTTACGAGCAACCATATAAGGAAGAAAATCTGAACGCAGATGCGAGCAATACCAATATCCGCTGCTTCTTAGTTCCCGAAGGTTCTTACATCGACTTCTTGCAAACCAACATCGTCCCTATAGGCGGCCTAACATCTGCTCTAGACAAGAATCCGGTATCGATGGTACTGCAAGACGTACCCGAACTGGTCAACGTAGGTACTCCGCTCGAAGAGGCCATGGCCAATGTCTCGGCCATCGTTACCTTTGAAGAGGGAGTGACCAAAACTGTGCCGGCTGCCGAACTCACTTTCTCTGCCATCCCCGATATGGAGCAACCGGGCGTGAAAACTCTTGTGGTTATCTACAACAAGACCTTAAAGGGTGAGAATTGCGATAAGCCGATTATGGCTAATACCACCTTTGAAGTAGTGGAACAGATTGCATCCATCGAGGTGACTACCCCACCCTCGCACACGCAATACTATTATTACAGTTCGGCAGCTACTGAGAGTCTGGCGAACCGGACGATGGCCTTCGACCCGACAGGTATGGTGGTTACGGCAACTTACACCGACCAAAGTACAAGAATCATCGACAACGCAAGACTCAGCTTCTCCGCCGTTCCTGCCAAGACCGGTTCTCAGACTGTTACCATTACGGCTGGAGAAGGAATCACCGCAACGGTAGAGGTTACCGTCTCCAAATCTACAACTTCTGAAGTGAGGAACACAGCCAACATGGTAGGAACCGAAAACAACTCAACGGGCTTCGGGGCAGCTTTCTCAGACTACTTCAATATACCTATGGGAGAAACAAAGTCCATCGCCTTCACCAATTACAGCAATCTGGCTAACTACTGGAACAACTTCGTTGTAGTTCTCCGTAAAGCCAATCATATGGACGAATACGCATTTGTTCGCGCCGACAACTGGGGATCGGGCAACGGATATGGCGCCTGCGTTCACAACGGAACACAAGGCGACTTGAACACTTGGCTTGCCGGCATGAATGGAGCCAAAGTCACGGTCTACGTAACCAACTGCGGTAATGGCACCGCCGACGTTCAGGCAGTGATGGAGGGTACTACAGGTACAACTTCCACTCAATATTATTTAGGTATCAATACAGTGAACCCCGACGACCTGCACTTCGCACTGACCGTTGACGGCTGTCATCTCGTCTTCAATGAATAAGAATAAGAGAGGTTCACAATTAAATCATTTTATCATCCATATCAAATGAAAAAAATAACATTATTCTTCATGTCCCTGCTGACTGTCCTTGCTTTTGCAGCTTGCTCCGACGGGTTGGACAATATCGAATACGATAGAAACAGCGGTATAACCATAGCCACTGCCCAAGTCACTGCAACCACAGGTACCTCGCTGACTGTCACTGCATCGGCCACCGGCAATATCGACCAGATAGTCAAGAAAGGCTTTTGCTACAGCGTCAATGCTCAGAATCCAACCATCAAAGATAACATAGTGGAGGCCGACGAGAATTTCAGTGCCACGATTTCCGGCTTGACGGGCAATACCTCTTACTATATCCGTGCTTATGTCTACGGTAACAGCCGTTATACCTACTCGGATGCGTTCACTGCAACCACAGAAAGCCAAAGCCTTGACGAACAGCTCAAAAACTACGTGGCACCCGCCTATGAGGACAACTACGTGGACATAGCCGCCTGGAACCAACGCAGTAGATGGAACTTGGCTAACGTTCATGATCCCACAGTGATGAAAGCTGATGACGGATACTATTATATGTATCAGACAGATGCTTCTTACGGAAATGCACACAGTGGAAACGGACATTTTCATGCAAGACGTTCCAAAGATCTGGTAAATTGGGAATATCTGGGAGCTACAATGACCGAAACCCCTCCCACATGGATTAAAGAGAAGCTGAACGCCTATCGTGCGGAAATGGGACTGGAACCTATCGATAGCCCTTCTTATGGTTATTGGGCACCGGTTGCCCGTAAAGTTGCCACTGGCAAATATCGTATGTACTACTCCATCGTGATTACTAACTATATCAAAACGGGGAAACCGGAAATAGAAAACAATGGAAACTTTGACGGTTCATGGACTGAACGTGCTTTTATCGGACTGATGGAGACTTCCGACCCGGCAAGCAATATCTGGGAAGACAAGGGTTTTGTTGTCTGCTCTGCCAGCGATAAAGGCAAAACGGACTATGGACGCGTAAGCACCGGTGACTGGAACGGTTATTTTAAGATCAATGCTATCGACCCAACCTATATTATTACTGAGGACGGAGAACATTGGATGATCTACGGCTCATGGCACAGTAGCATTGCTGCCCTGCAACTGAATCCCGAAGACGGTAAGCCGCTCCACGCCCTAGGCAATCCGTGGGACATCACAGGTGAAAACAACTCCGGTTATGGCAAAATTATCGCTACCCGCGGCAATAGCCGTTGGCAAGCTTCGGAAGGTCCGGAAGTGATTTACCGCAATGGTTATTATTACCTGTTCCTCGCTTATGGTACACTAGCGGTAGAATATAACACCCGTGTCTGCCGCTCTACCAACATCGACGGCCCGTATGTTGATATGGACGGTAACTCAGCTATGGGAAGCGGAGAACTCTATCCGATACTGACAGCACCTTACAAATTCAACAACAGCTACGGATGGGTAGGTATCTCCCACTGCGGTGTTTTCGAGGATGGAGAGGGCAACTGGTTTTATACTTCACAGGGACGCTTCCCGGAGAATGTCGGAGGGAATGAATATTCCAACGCTATGATGATGGGACACGTTCGCAGTATCCGCTGGGATGCCAACGGCTGGCCTTTGGTGATGCCGGAAAGATATGGAGCTGTGCCGCAAGTGCCTATCACGGAAGAGGAAATTGCCGGTAACTGGGAACATCTGTCTCTGACTTCCTCCACTGGTACTCAAAGAACATCTGAAACTCTGACTTTTGATGCCGGTACGCATAAGATTACTTCCGGCAGTTGGAAGGATGCATCGTGGACATTCGATGCAGTTTCACAGACGATTACGACTAGTGCCGGAGTAGTGCTTTATCTACAAAGAGAAGTGGATTGGGAAGCTAGTCCCAGAACTCATACTATCGTTTACGCTGCACAAGGAAATAAAAAGACTTATTGGGGAAAGAAAGTTCAATAAACGCCCATTGATATGCTTATTAAAACTGCTTCTTGAATCTTGATATTCAGAAGCAGTTTTTTCTCTTTTATGCTGCATAACATACAAGAGTGTATTTGATACACCAAACAAAAGTGTTACTTTTACACCCAAAATAAGATAAATATCTCATTTACATTAAAAATAAAACCATGAAAAAACATTTTCTACTTGCAGGATTTGCCGCGCTGATGCTGGTTGCGTGCAATAACAAGCCGGCTTCCGAGCTGACCTTGTCCGGTCTTGATCCGGTAAAATTTCAAACAGAAGTGAACAATGCCAAAACAGCTCTTTACACCTTAAAGAACAAGGCAGGCATGGAAGTATGCATCACTAACTTCGGAGGACGTATCGTGTCTGTCATGGTACCCGACAAGAACGGTAAGATGCAAGATGTAGTTTTAGGTTTTGACAGCATTGCTGACTATATTAATGTACCCAGCGACTTCGGTGCTTCTATCGGACGCTATGCAAACCGTATCAACCAAGGACGTTTCGCATTGGACGGCGACACGATCCAACTGCCGCAAAACAATTTCGGCCACTGCCTGCACGGAGGTCCGAAAGGTTGGCAATACAAAGTTTATGAAGCTAATCTGATTGATCCGACAACGCTGGAACTGACACTTGTCTCACCGGACGGAGACGAAAACTTCCCGGGTAATGTGACAGCTAAAGTGACTTACAAACTGACTGAAGACAACGCTATCGACATCAAATATAGCGCAACTACCGATAAAAAGACGATCATCAATATGACCAACCACTCTTACTTCAATCTGGCTGGCGATCCGTCAAAAGCTTCAACCGACAATATATTGTATGTGAACGCAGACTATTATACTCCGGTAGACAGTACCTTTATGACCACAGGCGAAATCGCTCCGGTGAAAGACACTCCGATGGACTTCACCACTCCGAAAGCTATAGGCAAAGAGATCGACAACTACGATTTCGTTCAACTGAAGAACGGAAAAGGATATGACCACAACTGGGTACTCAACACAAAGGGAGATCTTTCGCAAGTTGCTGCAAAACTTACCTCACCTGAAAGCGGTATTACTCTGGAAGTATATACCAACGAACCGGGTGTACAGGTTTACACAGGAAACTTCCTCGACGGAACCGTAACCGGAAAGAAAGGCATCGTTTACAACCAACGTGCTTCTGTGTGTCTGGAGACACAACATTATCCTGACAGTCCTAACAAGGCAGACTGGCCTTCTGTTGTACTGGAACCGGGACAAACTTATAATAGTGAATGTATTTTCAAATTCTCTGTAGAGAAATAATATTAACTCATAAATCATATTTATTGTGGAAGCATTAGATTGGCTAGTAATTGGAGTCTTCTTTTTGGCTCTGATAGGTATTATTGTTTGGGTAGTCAGACAAAAACAAAATGACTCGGCAGATTATTTCTTGGGCGGACGCGACGCAACATGGCTTGCGATCGGTGCCTCTATTTTCGCATCCAACATCGGTTCGGAACACTTGATCGGACTGGCAGGAGCCGGTGCATCCAGTGGTATGGCTATGGCACACTGGGAAATTCAGGGATGGATGATCTTGATTCTGGGATGGGTGTTTGTACCCTTCTACACACGAAGCATGGTATATACAATGCCGGAATTTCTGGAACGCCGCTATAATCCTCAATCACGTACCATCCTGTCGGTCATCTCTTTGGTAAGTTATGTGTTAACCAAAGTAGCTGTGACTGTATATGCCGGTGGTCTTGTATTCCAACAAGTATTCGGTATCAAAGAGCTTTGGGGAATTGATTTCTTCTGGATTGCAGCTATCGGTCTGGTAGTGTTAACTGCACTTTATACGATCTTCGGTGGTATGAAATCAGTTCTTTACACTTCTGTTCTTCAAACCCCTATCCTACTGCTAGGATCATTAATAATTCTGGTACTCGGCTTCAAAGAATTAGGTGGATGGGACGAAATGATGAGAGTCTGTGGGGCTGTTACCGTAAATGATTACGGTGATACAATGACTAACCTGATCCGTAGCAATGATGATGCAAACTTCCCTTGGTTGGGCGCTTTGATCGGTTCGGCTATTATCGGTTTCTGGTACTGGTGTACCGACCAGTTCATCGTTCAACGTGTACTTTCAGGTAAAAATGAAATGGAAGCTCGTCGTGGTACTATTTTCGGTGCTTATCTGAAATTGTTGCCTGTATTCCTTTTCTTGATTCCTGGTATGATCGCATTTGCATTACATCAAAAATATATCGGTGCCGGTGGCGAAGGTTTCTTGCCGATGCTGGCCAACGGAACAGCAAATGCTGATGCCGCTTTCCCGACATTAGTAGCCAAATTACTTCCTGCCGGTGTGAAAGGTTTGGTAGTATGTGGTATTCTTGCCGCCTTGATGAGTTCTCTTGCATCTCTGTTTAACTCGTCAGCCATGCTGTTTACTATCGACTTCTACAAACGTTTCAGACCGGAAACTCCGGAGAAGAAACTGGTAGGTATCGGTCAGGTTGCAACGGTTGTAATCGTTATTTTAGGTATTCTCTGGATTCCTATCATGCGTAGTGTAGGCGATGTACTTTATACTTATTTGCAGGACGTTCAATCCGTACTGGCACCAGGTATCGCTGCGGCTTTCTTACTGGGTATCTGTTGGAAACGTACTTCCGCCCAGGGTGGTATGTGGGGATTGATTGCTGGTATGGTAATCGGTTTAACTCGCCTCGGTGCAAAAGTATATTATAGCAATGCAGGTGAAGTAGCAGATTCTACATTCAAATATTTGTTCTATGATATGAATTGGTTATTCTTCTGTGGATGGATGTTCTTGTTCTGCATTATTGTAGTAATCGTAGTCAGCCTGGCAACCAAAGCTCCGACTGCAGAAAAGATTCAGGGACTGGTATTCGGTACGGCTACCAAAGAACAAAAAGCTGCTACACGTGCTAGCTGGAATCACTGGGATATTATTCATACTGTAATTATCCTGGCTATTACAGGTGCTTTCTACTGGTATTTCTGGTAAAAAATAAGCCCTTCCTTCAATCTTCTCTTTGGGAAAGGTTGAAGGAAGCTAAAAATAGTCTTGCCAACGGAAAGACTGGTTTATTATAACTAAAATCACAATCTAAATGGATAAAGATAATTCACAAGAGTCAATGATAAGCTCAAACTCCCTCTCTTTTGGAAAGAACCGGGGGGAGGCTTATTATAGCTCGAATCCCACCTTTTATGTCGGCATCGACTGTATCATCTTTGGTTTCAACGAAGGGGAAATCAGCTTGCTATTGTTGAAGAGAAACTTCGAGCCGGCAATGGGTGAATGGTCACTGATGGGAGGATTTGTGCAAAACAATGAAAGTGTGGATGATGCCGCCAAACGTGTATTGCATGAGCTTACCGGACTGGAAAACGTTTACATGGAACAGGTAGGAACTTTCGGAGCAATCGACCGCGATCCGGGTGAACGGGTTATCTCCGTGGCTTACTATGCATTGATTAACATCAATGAGTATGACCGGAAACTGGTTCAGAAGCACAATGCCTACTGGGTGAATATGAACGAACTTCCCCCGCTTATCTTCGACCATCCTGAAATGGTAGAAAAAGCACGGGAACTGATGAAACAGAAAGCATCCGTAGAACCTATCGGATTCAATCTGCTTCCGAAACTCTTTACATTATCCCAATTACAAAGTTTATATGAGGCCATTTACGGTGAAACAATGGATAAACGGAACTTCCGTAAAAGAGTGGCTGAAATGGATTATATAGAAAAGACTGATAAAATTGATAAACTGGGTTCCAAACGGGGCGCTGCCTTGTATAAGTTCAACGGCAAGGCTTACCGCAAAGACCCGAAATTTAAAATATAATCATTATGCTGGAAGAACTAAAAGAAAAAGTATTTCATGCCAATCTTGAATTGGTAAAGCATGGATTAGTCATCTTTACCTGGGGCAATGTCTCTGCTATCGACCGTGAAAGCGGACTGGTAGTAATCAAACCCAGTGGTGTAAGTTATGATGATATGAAAGCCGAAGATATGGTAGTAGTGGATCTGGATGGCAAGGTCGTTGAAGGACGACTGAAGCCATCCTCGGATACTCCTACTCACGTAGTACTTTACAAAGCATTTCCGGAGATTGGCGGAGTGGTACACACCCACTCTACTTATGCAACTGCCTGGGCACAGGCGGGATGCGACATTCCGAACATCGGAACGACTCACGCGGATTATTTCCATGACGCTATTCCCTGCACGGCAGATATGACGGAAGCGGAAGTGAAAGGCGCTTACGAACAGGAAACCGGTAATGTGATAGTGAAACGTTTTGAAGGATTGAATCCTGTACATACACCGGGAGTATTGGTGAAGAATCACGGTCCTTTCTCTTGGGGAAAAGATGCGCACGATGCTGTACACAACGCCGTGGTAATGGAACAGGTAGCCAAAATGGCAAGTATCGCTTATGCGGTAAACCCGAATTTAACAATGAACCCATTGCTGGTAGAAAAACATTTCAGCCGCAAGCATGGTCCGAATGCTTATTATGGACAATAACAATTAAAAAAACAGATATTAAAAATTAAAGCAATAACATTATGAATAACGTATTTGATCAATATGAAGTATGGTTCGTAACAGGAGCACAGCTTCTGTACGGAGGTGACGCAGTAATCGCAGTAGACGCACATTCTAATGAAATGGTAAACGGACTGAATGAATCCGGTAAACTCCCTGTCAAGGTGGTATACAAAGGTACTGCCAACTCTTCTAAAGAAGTGGAAACTATTTTCAAAGCAGCCAATAACGACGAAAAATGTATCGGTGTAATCACTTGGATGCATACTTTCTCTCCTGCTAAGATGTGGATTCATGGTCTGCAACAGTTGAAGAAACCATTGTTGCACCTGCACACACAGTTCAACAAGGAAATTCCTTGGGATACAATGGACATGGACTTCATGAACCTGAACCAGTCAGCTCACGGTGACCGCGAATTCGGACATATCTGTACCCGTATGCGTATCCGCCGTAAAGTAGTGGTAGGTTACTGGAAAGAGGAAGACACTTTGCACAAGATCGCTGTCTGGATGCGTGTTTGTGCCGGTTGGGCAGATTCACAGGATATGCTGATTATCCGTTTCGGCGACCAGATGAACAATGTAGCTGTAACCGACGGTGATAAAGTGGAAGCTGAACAACGTATGGGTTACCACGTAGATTATTGTCCGGTAAGCGAATTGATGGAATACCACAAAGAAATCAAGAATGAAGATGTAGATGCATTGGTAGCTACTTATTTCAAAGAATACGATCACGATGCTTCTTTGGAAGACAAATCGACTGAAGCTTATCAGAAAGTATGGAATGCCGCTAAAGCAGAACTTGCCATGCGTGCTATCCTGAAAGCTAAAGGCGCTAAAGGATTTACGACCAACTTCGACGATTTGGGCGACATCGAATACAATGGTTTCGATCAGATCCCGGGTCTTGCTTCACAACGTCTGATGGCGGAAGGTTACGGATTCGGTGCTGAAGGTGACTGGAAATCGGCTGCTCTTTACCGTACAGTATGGGTAATGAATCAGGGACTTCCCAGAGGTTGTTCATTCCTGGAAGACTACACACTGAACTTCGACGGTGCCAACAGCTCTATCCTGCAGTCACACATGTTGGAAATCTGCCCGCTTATCGCAGCCAACAAACCGCGCCTGGAAGTACACTTCCTCGGTATAGGTATCCGCAAGAGCCAGACAGCAAGATTGGTATTTACTTCAAAGACAGGCGCAGGATGCACTGCTACAGTAGTAGATATGGGTAACCGCTTCCGTCTGATTGTGAACGATGTGGAATGTATCGAACCGAAACCGCTGCCTAAGTTGCCGGTTGCTTCTGCTCTTTGGATTCCGATGCCTAACCTCGAAGTGGGTGCAGGTGCATGGATCCTGGCTGGTGGAACTCACCACTCTTGCTTCTCTTACGACCTGACAGCAGAATATTGGGAAGATTATGCTGAAATCGCAGGTATCGAAATGGTACATATCAACAAGGATACTACGATCAGCTGCTTCAAGAAAGAACTGCGCATGAACGAAGTATATTACATGTTGAATAAAGCGCTTTGCTAAAAAGCCGATCTCTCAAGTTTCGCAAGAGCTTAATCCAATTATTAAGCACCTGCGAAACTTGATTTTTTCTATCATTATCGTTATACCTTAAAATATTGATTTCAACATGAAATTAGATGCAAAATCAACCATCGAAGCAGGCAAAGCCATTCTTGGTATAGAACTAGGGTCAACACGAATTAAAGCTGTGTTGATTGACCAGGAAAACAAGCCGATTGCCCAAGGTAGCCACACTTGGGAAAACCAGTTAGTTGACGGACTTTGGACTTATAATATTGAAGCTATCTGGTCGGGACTGCAAGATTGCTATGCTGACCTTCGCGCTAACGTAAAGAACTTATATGGCATAGAGATTGAGACGCTGGCTGCTATCGGTGTCAGCGCCATGATGCATGGTTATATGCCGTTCAACAAAAAAGAAGAAATCCTCGTGCCTTTCCGCACTTGGAGAAATACGAATACAGGTCGGGCAGCAGCAGTTTTATCAGAACTGTTTGTCTACAACATTCCGCTGCGATGGAGCATTTCTCATTTGTACCAAGCTATCCTGGACAATGAAGCGCATGTGAATGACATTGATTTCCTGACTACTCTGGCAGGTTATGTGCATTGGCAGATAACTGGCGAAAAGGTATTGGGTATCGGTGACGCATCGGGTATGCTCCCTATCGATCCGACAACCCACAACTATTCGGCTGAAATGGTGGCTAAATTCGATAAACTGATTGCTCCGAAAGAATATAGCTGGAAACTGGAAGATATTCTGCCTAAAGTATTGTCGGCAGGTGAAAATGCTGGTGTCCTCACTCCGGAAGGAAGTAAAAAGCTCGATGCATCGGGTCATTTGAAGGCAGGAATACCGGTTTGTCCGCCGGAAGGAGATGCAGGTACCGGAATGGTGGCAACCAATGCAGTCAAACAACGCACCGGAAATGTATCGGCAGGTACTTCTTCATTCTCTATGATTGTATTGGAGAAAGATTTGTCGAAGCCATACGAAATGATTGACATGGTGACCACTCCTGACGGAAGTCTGGTAGCTATGGTGCATTGCAACAACTGTACTTCTGATCTCAACGCATGGGTCAACCTGTTCAAGGAATATCAGGAGCTTCTGGGCATACCTGTAAATATGGATGAAATCTATAGCAAACTTTACAATATTGCGCTCACCGGTGATACCGATTGCGGAGGTTTGCTTTCATACAATTATATTTCAGGTGAACCTGTAACTGGATTTGCTGATGGAAGACCTTTGGTTGTACGTTCGGCAAATGACAAGTTCAACCTGGCAAACTTTATGCGGACTCACTTGTATGCTTCAGTAGGAGTGCTCAAGATTGGTAACGATATCCTGTTCAACGAAGAAAAAATCAAAGTGGACAGAATTACTGGTCACGGAGGATTATTCAGAACCAAAGGAGTAGGTCAAAGAATACTTGCTGCAGCTATCAACTCGCCTATTTCTGTGATGGAAACAGCCGGCGAAGGTGGTGCCTGGGGTATTGCCCTGTTAGGTTCTTACCTCGTGAACAATGAAAAGAAACAATCTCTTGCCGATTTTCTGGATGAAAGCGTATTTGTCGGTGACGCGGGTATCGAGGTATCACCTACACCCGAAGATGTAGCCGGCTTCAATGCATACATCGAAAACTACAAGGCAGGATTGCCTATCGAAGAGGCAGCAGTCAAATTTAAATAATTGACAGTCGGCAATCCATTGTTGTTCATCAGAAATTGCCGATAAATCGCTGTTTATCAAGAGCCAATTCTAACTAAGTATTAACATTAATTATCTCCACCCCTCTCCTCTTTTGGAGAGGGAGATGGGGAGACTATTATCATGAAAACCACCTCGTTCATACTTGCACTTGTCCTGTCCACCTCACTGGTCAAAGCTCAAAACGCTCCACAGGTGTCTTACTTCCCTTTACAAAATGTGAAACTATTGGATAGTCCGTTTCTGCAAGCTCAACAGACTGATCTACATTACATACTTGCATTAGACCCCGACCGTCTGCTCGCTCCTTTTCTCCGCGAAGCAGGGTTACAGCCTAAAGCCCCCAGCTACACCAATTGGGAAAATACCGGATTGGACGGACATATCGGCGGACATTATTTATCCGCACTTTCCATGATGTATGCCGCCACCGGAGATACCGCAGTCTATAGTCGCCTCAACTACATGCTGAATGAGTTGAATCGGGCACAGCAAACTGTCGGCACAGGATTTATCGGAGGAACTCCGGGAAGCCTTCAACTTTGGAAAGATATAAAAGCAGGGAAGATCCGCGCCGGAGGTTTCGACCTTAACGGCAAATGGGTACCTCTATACAATATACATAAGACTTACGCCGGATTGCGGGATGCTTATCTCTATGCAGGAAGCGACCTTGCACGCCAAATGCTTATCGCTTTTACAGACTGGATGATTGACATTACTTCCGGCTTGAGTGACGAACAAATGCAGGACATGCTTCGCAGTGAGCATGGCGGATTAAACGAGACTTTCGCTGATGTGGCCGAAATCACAGGCGACAAGAAGTATTTGGAACTGGCTCGCCGTTTCTCTCACAAGCTGATTCTCGACCCGCTTATTAAAGATGAAGATAAGTTGACGGGAATGCACGCCAACACACAGATTCCGAAAGTGATCGGCTACAAGCGAATAGCCGAACTGTCACAAGACGACAAGAATTGGAATCATGCTGCAGAATGGGATCACGCCGCCCGTTTTTTCTGGAACACGGTAGTCAATCACCGTTCCGTCTGCATCGGAGGAAATAGCGTTCGCGAACATTTCCACCCATCTGACAATTTTACGTCCATGCTGAACGACGTTCAAGGACCGGAGACCTGTAATACTTACAACATGCTCCGCCTTACTAAAATGCTTTATCAGAATTCTCACAATCCCAACAATACGCAGGAACCTGATCCCAACTACGTAAACTATTACGAGCGTGCACTTTACAATCATATCCTAGCGTCGCAGGAACCGGATAAAGGGGGATTTGTCTACTTCACTCCCATGCGCCCGGGACACTATCGTGTGTACTCACAACCGGAAACATCGATGTGGTGCTGTGTAGGTTCAGGTTTGGAGAATCATACAAAATACGGTGAATTTATCTATGCACATCAGAAAGATACACTCTATGTCAATCTCTTCATCCCTTCACAACTAACTTGGAAAGAACAAGGCATAACCTTGACGCAGGAAACCCGTTTTCCCGATGACGGCAAGGTAACTTTGCGAATAGATGAAGCGCATAAGAAAAAACGTACTTTAATGATACGTATCCCGGAATGGGCTAACCAATCCAAAGGTTACAGCGTCAGCATCAATGGAAAAAGAAAAATATTCGTTATGGGAAAAGGAAATCAGTACCTTCCTCTTTCCCGGAAATGGAAGAAAGGAGATGTCGTTACTTTCAACTTGCCGATGAAAGTCACCATGGAACAGATTCCCGACAAGAAAGATTATTATGCTTTCTTATACGGTCCTATCGTTCTTGCAGCTTCCACAGGCACTGAACATCTTGATGGTTTATATGCCGATGACAGTCGTGGCGGACATATCGCCTATGGCAAACAAATTCCTTTGCAAGAAGTTCCGATGCTGATAGGGAATCCAGATTCAATCTGCAAGTCTCTTCTGAAAGAACAGAATAGCCGGATTACTTTCAGCTATAACGGGAAGGTTTATCCTGCACAAGGCAAAGCATTGGAACTCGTTCCATTCTTCCGCCTGCATAATTCCCGTTATGCCGTTTATTTCCGGCAGGCAAGCGAAGAGCAGTTTAAAGCGATTCAGGAAGAGATGGCAACGGCTGAACGAAAAGCAACGGAATTGGCTAATCAAACCATTGACCTTATCTTCCCTGGCGAACAGCAGCCGGAGTCTGACCATGGCATCCAGTATGAACAGGCAGAAACAGGGACGAATAAAGACCGGCATTTCCGACGTGCCAAAGGTTGGTTCGGCTATCAATTGAAGGTAAAAGAGGAAGCAAGCCGCCTCCTGATTACGGTACGGAAAGATGACCGCAATAAAGTGGCTATTCTTTTGAATAACGAAAAGTTGGCTGTTCATCCGACTATCAGTGAAGCGGATAAAGACGGTTTCATTACTCTTTCATACGTTCTGCCTCAAAAACTGAATACGGGTAGTTGTCCGATACGTTTTATCCCTGACGGGACGGAATGGACCTCTGCCGTTTATGAAGTTCGTTTACTAAAATAGAAGTCACCACAGATTACACGGATTAACACAGATTATTTATTGATAGTAGTCAGAATAAAATCAATCTGTGATAATCTGCGTAATCTGTGGTAAAAAATAATCATTAAACAAATACCATTTATGAAAGCAAAACTATTAGTCAGCACGGCTTTTCTGGCAGCATCCGTATCTCTTTCTGCACAAAAGAGTGCTACCATAACCGTACATGCCGATCAAGGCAAAGAAATCATACCGAAGGAAATTTACGGCCAGTTTGCCGAACACCTGGGTTCATGTATCTACGGCGGTCTTTGGGTAGGCGAAAACTCGGATATTCCTAATATCAAGGGATACCGCACAGATGTATTCAATGCACTGAAAGACTTGTCCGTTCCCGTCCTTCGCTGGCCGGGCGGATGCTTTGCCGATGAATACCACTGGATGGACGGCATTGGTCCGAAAGAGAACCGTCCGAAGATGGTGAACAACAACTGGGGCGGAACCATTGAAGATAACAGTTTCGGAACACACGAGTTTTTGAATCTTTGCGAAATGCTGGGTTGCGAACCATACGTGAGTGGAAATGTAGGTAGCGGTACAGTAGAAGAGCTTGCTAAATGGGTGGAATATATGACTTCTGACGGAGACTCGCCTATGGCTAACCTTCGCCGTAAGAATGGTCGCGACAAAGCATGGAAATTGAAATATCTCGGCGTAGGAAATGAAAGCTGGGGGTGCGGTGGCAGCATGCGTCCGGAATATTACGCAGACTTATATCGTCGTTATTCTACTTATTGCCGCAATTATGACGGCAACCGTCTGTTCAAGATTGCCAGTGGCGCAAGTGACTATGATTACAAATGGACAGATGTATTGATGAATCGTGTAGGACACCGAATGGACGGTCTTTCTCTGCACTATTATACCGTAACCGGATGGAGTGGTAGCAAAGGATCAGCCACTCAATTCAACAAGGATGATTATTACTGGACGATGGGCAAATGTCTGGAAGTGGAAGATGTACTCAAGAAACATTGTACCATCATGGACAAATATGACAAGGACAAGAAAATCGCTCTCTTACTGGACGAATGGGGAACCTGGTGGGATGAGGAACCCGGAACCATCAAAGGACATCTGTATCAGCAAAACACGTTGCGTGATGCTTTCGTGGCTTCTTTAAGTCTTGATGTATTCCACAAATATACAGACCGCTTGAAGATGGCAAATATCGCACAGATTGTCAATGTACTTCAATCCATGATTCTGACGAAAGACAAAGAAATGGTGCTCACTCCTACTTATTATGTCTTCAAGATGTATAAAGTACATCAGGATGCCACTTATCTTCCCATCGACCTGACTTGCGAAAAGATAAGTGTACGTGATAACCGCACTGTACCGATGGTGAGCGCCACAGCTTCCAAAAATAAAGATGGGGTGATCCATATTTCTCTTTCCAATGTAGATGCTGATGAAGCGCAGGAAATCACCATCAATCTGGGTGATACGAAAGCCAAGAAAGCTGTCGGAGAGATTCTGACCGCTTCCAAACTGACCGATTACAATTCTTTTGAAAAACCTAATATTGTAAAACCGGCACCTTTCAAAGAGGTAAAAATCAATAAAGGTACAATGAAGGTAAAACTTCCTGCTAAGTCCATTGTTACTTTAGAGTTACAGTAATTTTAGAGCAATTACTTATTGTATCACAAACAAGAAGACCGTAAAATTGTCGATAAAAAAGATAGCTCTTTTGGATTGTTAAATCCACATAAAGAGTTATCTTTGCGAACAATCTGACAGAAATCAATTAAATTTTAATGATATGAACGATAACAAACTTATGAATCGTGCAGCGGATAACATCCGTATTCTTGCTGCTTCAATGGTTGAGAAAGCCAATTCCGGTCACCCGGGTGGCGCCATGGGTGGTGCTGATTTTGTAAATGTACTCTTCTCTGAGTTTCTAGTATACGATCCTGAAAATCCCCGTTGGGAAGGACGTGACCGCTTCTTCCTCGACCCGGGCCACATGTCTCCGATGCTTTATTCTACGTTGGCATTGACAGGAAAATTCACACTGGACGAGCTGAAAGAATTCCGCCAATGGGGAAGCCCTACTCCGGGACACCCTGAAGTGGACATCATGCGTGGCATCGAAAATACTTCCGGTCCGCTGGGACAAGGACACACTTTTGCAGTAGGTGCTGCTATCGCTGCCAAATTCTTGAAAGCCCGTTTCGACGAGGAGAATAATATGAGTACGGCAGAGCGTATGGAGCAGGCCGGTATTCGTATCATTTATAGTATTCCGGGCTTGAAAGTACATGCGAAGGTTGCGGTCATTCTTCGGAAGGATACGTCCGAGGGACTTAAACGGCGTGATTTCGCCTATTTGAGTACTGGTAATTTCAATGAGAAGACGGCCAAGATCTATTCGGATATGGCGTTATTGACTTCGAATACGGAGATTATTACGGATATCAATAAAGTATTCGCTGTTTTGGAAGGGCGTATGAAAGAACCTACTTTCCGCCATTTGTTGGTGGCCCGTTTCAATATGGTCTCGGAATTGACTGGTAGGATTCGGCGGGAGATCGAGCATGTGCGGGAAGGCCGAAAAGGACGGATCATATTAAAGATGAACGGACTGCATGACCAACATATGATCGAGGAACTCTATCATGCGAGTGAGGCGGGGGTAGAGATCGATCTGATTGTTCGGGGGATTTGTTGCCTGGTACCGAACCAACCTTATAGCGCTAACATCCGGGTTACTCGTATCGTGGATATGTTTTTGGAGCATTCACGGGTTTGGTATTTTCTGAATGATGGTCAGGAGGATCTTTTCCTTACCTCGGCTGATTGGATGCGTCGGAATTTGAACCGACGGATCGAGACGGCTTTCCCGATCCTTGATCCGGATCTGAAGAGGGAAATAATCGATATCTTGAATATCCAGCTAAGTGACAACGTGAAAGCTTGTTATTTGGATGGCGAGTTACGTAATAATTTTAAGTGTGATGATAATCCGGTAAAAGTGCGTTCGCAATTGGCTATCTATGATTATTTGAGAAATAAATCCATACGGTAACCGGGATGGGGGAGTTTTGGGGATTTGTTGATTGGGGGGC
>OJOI01000977.1_pt1 | contig 17486 bp, 13 predicted proteins | sample 1598061 | NCBI WGS metagenome assembly OJOI01 (sample SAMN01915224, study PRJEB22387) | human gut metagenome | isolation source: stool | host: Homo sapiens | place: USA
TTATGATGATTTTTGTGTCATGGTGGGTGATTTGCTATAAAGTATGGTTTAATATAAAGTAATATATTATGTATCAGTCTAATAATCTATATAAATTAAAGTTGTGATATAATATAATTGTGAAATGTGGATTTTGGATATGCGAATCGGGTGTTTTGAATGTTGAATTAGGTATTTTGGCTGTTTATTTTACGATACTCACTATTTACAAATTCATTGTTTAGATTTACGTCGATAAATTTGTGTTTTTAAATAATTGTTTATACATTTGCAAACTCAATTTTTAGTAGATTTTTACTGTTTGCAATTATGGACATAGTTTCTCGCCTAAAATTTTTCTTAAGTCACAACGGAATTTCTAATTCCACATTCGCCGACACTTGCGATATTCCCCGTCCCACTCTATCGCAGTTGCTCAATGGACGCAACAAAAAAGTAAGTGATGAACTCATCACTAAAATTCATAATGCCTATCCAGCTCTTAATATAATGTGGCTTATGTTTGGCGACGGAGATATGTTTGTTCCAAATGCGAACTCTATGCCCTCGCCCACCGTGGCTCAACCCTCTGAGAATTTAGAAAATTCCACGGCATCGGAAGTTGGTCAGGAATCTCGCACACCCTATATGACCTCTATTTCATTTGGTGATGATGAGTCGTCGTATCAGCCCACCACACCACCACCCACACCTGTTGCGGCCATCTCGGCAGCCTTGCAAACTATGGCGAAAAAAACTACTAAACCACCAGTGGAAAAAGGCGTGAATGTGGCACCTGTGGAGCGCCGTGTGACTTCAATCATGGTATTCTACAGTGATAACAGCTTCGAGGAATTTATCCCCCGCAGCAGCCGCTAAGCATCATTCTCAGGAACACTCCTATCAAATTCTATCATATATGCCCTGTTTCGGGCGGTGAAATCGAAGAAAAGGCCCAAAAGCGACATGCTTTTGAGCCTTTTCTGATTTCTTATGGTGCGGGTTGTGGATAAAAACGACCGTAAAGCCGTTTTAAGCCCCTTTGAGGGCGCGAAAGGCGAATGGGTGAGTTACACCTCCATTCCGCCGATTAATTCGCGCACGCTCGCTATTTGGTGGCGTTTCAAATAATCCTCAATGTAGTCGATTGCCTTAACGGTCACTTGTGGGTCAACGAAGTTGGCTGTGCCAATCTGCACGGCGGTGGCACCGGCAAGGAGGAATTCGATGGCATCGCGGCCACTTGCAATGCCGCCAAGTCCCACAACAGGCACTTTCACGGCGTTGGCCACCTGCCAAACCATTCTCACCGCAATAGGGCGAATGCAAGGTCCCGACAAGCCGCCTGTGATGGTAGAGAGCATTGGTTTGCGCTTCTCCACGTCGATAGCCATGCCAAGGAAGGTGTTGGTGAGCGACACTGCATCAGCGCCAGCGGCCTCCACGGCACGTGCAATTTCGGTGATGTCGGTCACGTTTGGCGTGAGTTTCACAATCATTGTGCCGTCGTAGGCTTTGCGTACGGCGCTTGTCACGTTCTCCGCACCGCTGCATGTGGTGCCGAATCCCATACCGCCCTGCTTCACGTTGGGGCAAGAGATGTTGATTTCCACGGCTGCCACTTTATCGAGAGGGTTGAGTTTTTCGCACACAGCCACATAATCGTCGATGCACGAACCGCTCACATTCACTATCACTCGTGTGTCAAGGTCTTTGATACGGGGATAAATGTGCTCAATGAAGTAATCCACGCCTTTGTTCTGGAGCCCTACGGCGTTGAGCATACCGCTCGGGGTTTCTGCCATACGAGGATAAGGGTTGCCCTCGCGATGGTGGAGCGTGGTGCCCTTCACAATGATGCCTCCAAGGCGGTTCAAATCGATAAAATCGGCGAATTCTTCGCCATATCCAAAGGTTCCCGATGCAGTCATAATCGGGTTTTTCAACTTCAGTTTTCCAATTTCAACGCTTAAATCTACCATTTCAATCGATTTATATTAAATACAGGACCTTCTTTACATACACACACATGACCGCTGTCGGCGGTGTCTTCCACGCAGCACAAACAAGCGCCCAAACCGCAAGCCATCATGTTTTCGAGCGACACCTCGCAGTCGATGCCCTTGCTCTTGGCAATGGCAGCCACGGCTTTCATCATGGGTTGAGGGCCGCAGCAAGCGATGTGGTCGATGGGGGAATTGAGGATGGAATGTTGGGTAACGAATCCCTTTTCGCCCTCTGAACCGTCTTCGGTGGAGATATACACCTCGCCCCAACGCTTAAACTCGTCGAGCAGCAGCAAGTCGCTTGCCGAGCGTGCGCCAAGCAGAAATCTCACCTTTTTGCCAAGTTTAGAGAGCACTTTGCCCAGTTGGAGCAATGGAGCAACGCCCACGCCGCCACCTATGAGCATCATTTCGCCAGCGAACGAGCAACTGAAGCCGTTGCCAAGTGGCATCACAAGGTTGAGCGTTTCGCCCACTCGTGTTGCCAAAAGCGATGCTGTGCCCTCGCCAGCCTTGCGTATGAGCAGCCAGAGCTGATTTCGCTCTTCATCCACATAGCAGATGGAGATAGGACGGCGGAGGAAAGTGGTTTTTGAATGAGGAACTTCCACCTGAACAAACTGTCCGGGGTGCGTGTCAGGCATCGTGCCTGATTGTGGAGTGAGTTTGAGCAGTCCGTAAAGAGGGGAGATGCTCAGATTTTCGCTCACTATAAAATCCATTTCAGTCATTGTCTTGATAGCATAATTAATGGTTGCTGCACAAATTTACGAAATAGTTTTCATTCCATTTCAAAAATCGGTTAAATTTTGCTTTTTCTGGCGGAAAATGGGTGGAAGTTGGGTGGGAAGGGAGCACTCGGAGCACTCGGAGAAATCAGAGCACTTGGAGCACTTGGAGAAATCAGAGTGCTCGAGTGCTCGGTGAGGTTGGGGGTTGGGATTTTTTTAGGGGGGCTATCGCATGCCTTCGATGATGTTCAGCATTTTGATGGTGGCTTGGAAGGCGGCTTCTATCTGGTCCACCTCCAGGCCGCGCGTTTTGATGATGTGGCCATTGTAGTTCCAGGTGATGTTGGTCATCACCAGCGCGTCGGTGCTGCCGTGGGGTGGAATGCTTACCGTGTAGTTGGTGAGGCGAGGCATTTCTCGCTTCAGGTTGTCTTTGTAGATTTTCTTCACCGCTTTGATAAACGCGTCGAACTGGCCATCGCCGAATGCGCTTTGCTCGTATTCCTTGCCTTCGATTTCGAGTTTCACAGTGGCGGTGGGGTGCAATCCGTGCGACATAGTGAGCGAGTAGTTCACAATTTTCACCTTGTTGATTACCGAGTCGCGCTTCACGATATCTGCCACGATGTAGGGCAGGTCGTCTTGCGTCACAATCTCCTTTTTATCGCCCAATTGAACGATTCTTTCGGTCACTTTCTGCACGTATTTCTTGCCCAACTGAATGCCCAGTTCCAGCAAATTCTCGGTGATACTTGCCTCGCCCGACAGTTTACCAAGGGCGTATTCACGTTTGCGGCCGAAGCGTTCGGGCAGCAGGCTGTTGTAGTAGAGTTCGTTTTTCCTGTCGCCGTCGGCATGTACGCCAGCGGTTTGTGTAAACACATTCTCGCCAATGATAGGCTCGTTTTGCGCCACCACCACACCCGAAAACGATTCCACGATGTGGCTCACGGTGTAGATTTGCTTTTCGTCGATGCCTGTGGTCATGTGCAGCATGTCGTGCACCATAGGCACCACCGAAGCCAGTGGAGCATTGCCGGCGCGCTCGCCCAGTCCGTTGATGGTGCAGTGAATGCCCTTTATGCCCACCAGCCCCGCAGCAAAAGCATTGCTTGTGGCAAGGTCGTAGTCGTTGTGGGCGTGGAAGTCGAAATGTAGAGCAGGGTAGCGCGTGACCATACGCTTGCAGTATTCATACACTTGATTAGGATTCATGATGCCGAGCGTGTCGGCAAGCATAAATCGCTCAATGGGCAGGTGCTGAAGCGTGTCCATCAGTTTATACACATAGTGCTTGGAAGCGCGTATGCCATTCGACCAGTCCTCAAGATACAGATTCACCTTCAGCCCCTTGGCGTGCGCCAAGTTCACTTCCCTCACGATGTCGGCGCAGTGCTGTTCGAGCGTTTTGCCCAGTTGGAGGTTGCAGTGCCTTTCCGATCCCTTCACCAGCAGATTGATCACCTTGCCGCCCACCTTGTTCACCCATTCCACCGATTTACCGCCGTCAATAAATCCCAGAATTTCGATACGCGCGAGTTGGCCATTGTCGACAGCCCATTGGCAAATCGCCTTTGCCGACTCGAATTCACCGATGGAAACGTGGCAACTGCCAATCTCGATGCGGGGCACACGCAGATTGGTGAGCAGCATACGCGATATGCTCAACTTCTCAGCTGTTGAGAAGCTCACACCAGAGGTTTGCTCGCCATCACGCAGTGTGGTGTCGAGAAGCTCGATATGCCCAACAGCCTCGTTAGGCTTCGGCCGTGTGTCAAGTATTTTACCAAACAGTGAACTCATAAATTACCCCACAAAGTTACACTTTTTTTAGTAAAATACACATAGGGGGGGAGTTAAGAAGTTAAGAAGTTAAAGAAGTTAAGACGATACCTTCGCCTTTTGAAATGATGGGCGTTTTTTTTTGAGGGGCTCGTCCGACCTGTCTGACCAGTCCGACCTGTCTGACTTGTCCGACTCGTCCGACTCGTCTGACTTGTCTGACTTGCCGGGCTTGTCTGACTGGTTGGTTGGGGGGGGCTTGGTGACTTGTTGGCTTTCTTTGAGGGGGAATTTATTCTTGGAGGAATGGGAAAACGCCGCCGCACAGGTCGTAGAAGCGTTTGAAAAGGGTTTTGAGCTTCTCTGTTACGCTGAGTTTCTTCGCTTCTCTGCTGTTGCCGGCTCCAAAGAGGGGCATAGGGGGCAATATGCTCGCAATGCCTGTGCCCGATTCCCGAATTTCACCATCACGGAACGCCTGTTGCAGAAATTCTATCGTAAGTTCAGGTTTCAGTTTTTCCGAAGAAATGAGTTCCTGCACCTCATTGGTGAGTTTTTGGCGCACATACATAGCCCATTCGTCGTTGATGTTGCTTCCTGCCGATGCATTTCTTACAAACTGCATAATCAGGTCTTCCTTGTCGCGAAGGTCGGGTGTGGCGGCTATTGATTTCCTGATTTTCACCTCAAGTTCGGTGTCGTGCTTTGAATCGCCATTCTTCTGCGCCACGAGGAACAGAATGAAGTCGATGTTGATTTCCACCGATTTCACCAGCTCAATTTCAAACACGATGTCGTCGTTCACATCGGCGGCTTCAACCTTTATCCTACGGCGATATTTTTCGTATAAGTCGAGGTAAATGCCTTGATAATCTTTGAATTGATCGTCGGTCAGAATTTCTTTGCCATTAAATTGGTCGAAACTTTGCAAGATGTTGCGCAATCGCAGAATTGCGCCCCACAGCCTGATAAACTCCTTCTCCGCCTTTTCGCCAATAATCATTTCGCTCAGAGGGAAATTAACCAGCAAATCATCTTTCACGAATGATTGATAGCCGCGCACGTCTGTGCCATCATCTTTCGTGTAGCCAAAGTAGTATTCGTCGAACGTTTTCATCAGCACCAGTCCGCCAGCCTCCTTGTCGCCAAAGAGTTCGAGAGCCGCATTGGTGGCGTGTTCGAGATTGCGGAAGCAAACTATGTTGCCAAAGCTTTTTATGCTGTTCAAGATGCGGTTGGTGCGCGAATAAGCCTGTATCAAGCCGTGCATTCTCAGGTTTTTATCCACCCAAAGCGTATTGAGCGTGGTGGCGTCAAATCCGGTGAGGAACATATTCACCACTATGAGCAAATCAATCTCACGATTTTTCATGCGCAGCGACACGTCTTTATAATAGTTTTGGAATTTCTCAGCCGAAGTGTCGTAGCTCGTTCCAAACATTTCATTATAGTCGGCAATGCACATATTCAGGAAATCGCGGCTCGATTGGTCGAGGTCTTCGGTGCTTTCCGAATTTTCGTCAGCCCCAAAGTATTCTTCCGCCTCATTGGGCGCATAGCTGAAAATGGTGGCAATCTTCAGTCGCCGATTTGAGGGGAGTGCTTCCATTTGTCGCTTAAACTCAGTGTAGTAGAGTTTCACAAACGGAATGCCCGCCACAGCGAAAATGGAGTTAAAGCCTTGCAGTTTGGTTTTCACCTTCTGTTCTTCCACATCCTTTTTTGCGCTTGCCACCTCGCTGATATTGGTGAGTTTGCTGAAATCGTAGTGCTGATAATTGCGCTTCGTTTTTTGTGCGAAATGGTCGAGAATGTATTTTGTGATAAAACTGATTCGCTTAGGGTCTTTGAGAATCTTGTCTTGGTCGATGGCAGGCACCGATTCCTGCTTGATTTCGTCGTCGGGGCGCAGCGTGCGGATATAGTCCACACGGAATGGCAGCACATTGCCGTCGCGAATGGCATCCACAATGGTGTAACTGTGCAGACGGTCGCCAAAAGCGCCCTCGGTGGTGGTGAACTCCACGTTGCGTATGGCACCGGCGTTGTCGGGGAATATCGGTGTGCCTGTGAAACCGAACATGTGGTATTTCTTGAATTTCTTCACAATGGCCTTGTGCATATCGCCAAACTGCGAGCGGTGGCACTCGTCGAAAATCATCACCACGTGTTGGTTGTAAATCTTGTGCAGCGAGTTTCGTGAAATGAAATTGCTCAGCTTTTGAATGGTGGTGATAATGATGCGGCAATTCTCGTCGTTGAGCTGGCGAGTGAGCACAGCGGTAGAGGTGTTGGAGTTGGCTGCGCCCTTCTCGAAGCGGTCGTATTCCTTCATGGTTTGATAGTCGAGGTCTTTGCGATCGACCACAAAGAGCACCTTGTCGATTTCCTCCATGCCCGATGCCAAGCGAGCCGTCTTGAAAGAAGTGAGCGTTTTTCCCGAACCGGTGGTGTGCCAAATGTAGCCACCGCCCTCACGCTTGCCCCAATCGCGCTGGTAGCTTGCGGTGCGTATGCGCTGAATGATGCGCTCCGTGGCGGCTATTTGGTAAGGGCGCATCACCATCAGCATTTCCTCGGCGGTGAACACGCAGTATTTGGTGAGCACATTCAGCAGCGTGTGCTTGGAGAGAAACGTCTGTGTGAAGTTGATGAGGTCGCGTATGGGCTCATTGTCGAGCAATGCCCAGTATGAGGTGAACTCATACGAATTGCTCGTTTGCTTCTTGCTGCCCTTGCCCTGCTGCTTCACATGGCAGTAGCGAGTGGTGTTGCTGTAATATTTAGTGAGTGTGCCATTCGAGATGACGAAAATTTGCACAAACTCAAACAGTCCGCACCCAGCCCAAAACGATTCACGGTTGTAACGCCGAATTTGGTTGAAGGCTTCGCGCACTTCCACACCACGGCGCTTCAGCTCCACATGCACCAGTGGCAAGCCGTTGACAAGGATTGTTACGTCGTAGCGGTTTTCGTGGCTGCCGCCCTCTGGCACATACTGGTTGATTACCTGGAGCGAATTGTTGTGGATATTCTCTTTATCGATGAGATACACGTTCAGAAACGACCCATCGTCGCGAGTGAGCACCTTTTTATGGTCTTCTTGAATGGTGCGGGTTTTCTCCACGATGCCCTCGTTGGGATTGCCGAGGTGCTTTTTGAAAAACGCCGCCCACTCCTTGTCGGAGAACTGGATTTGATTGAGTTTTTCGATTTGCGTGCGCAGGTTGGCTATCAAGTCGGCTTCACACTTGATAGGCAGATATTCGTAGGCTTGGCGCTGAAGTCGCTTGATGAAATCGGCTTCCATAGCCGCTTCGCTCTGGTATTGGGCGGAGCTGTAATCGCCTGCTTCAAATTCGGCAACTACGGTCGATTCCGTGTTTTCTGAAACCATGTCGTATTTCATAATCAATGCTTTTTTAGGTTGTTTGATGGAATTGGTCAGACCAGTCTGACTTGTCCGACGGGTCCGACTTGTCTGACGAGTCTGATTAGTCGGATTTTTTGGATTTGGTGGGTGGATTTATGTTTTGGTGGGTGCGGTATTGTGTGCGGGCTGCATACATTTGCTCGCGGATACCGCCTTTTTGCAGGAATTGGTTTTGCTGGCTGTCAATCAGGCGGCGAAGCATGTAGGTGGCTTGATTGATGAGCGTGATACACAGATTGCAGAATTCCTCTGCGTTCATTGCCGAAGCGTATTCTGTGGGGTTGTTCAAAAAATCGTCACTTTTAAGATACTCTCGCAGTCGGATAGTTCGAGGGTGATTCTTGTGCCATTGCGGCAATTTGTTCTGTCGGAGGAAGTCCTCATAGTCGAGCAGTAGTTCCTCTAATGAAGCTTTTGCCACGTTGGTGAGCTTGATTTCGGTTTCGCTTGATGTGGTCGATGCCACGCTTCCTTCAGCTATGTTTTGTTTACCGCTACGAGCCGCTTGCTCTATTTGGTCGCGCGTGCGGCTTCCTGCCCTGATATACTGCTTGGCAAAAATCATCGTTAGGTCGTAGATGATTTCACTCAAGCGATATACCCTGAGATTGCGATATCCTCCTTTATTATTTAGAAACTGGCTCATGCCGTTAATTTCTTAAATGTCAATAATTTATTTCTATAATATTCGTATTGGTCTTTAACCGCGGCTATTTCGGCTGGCAAACCATTTGTGAGGTCATTGACCAAAGTCTCAAACCGGTCAAGAATAGCAACAATCTTTTCCTGCAATTCAAGTGGGGGAATGGGGATAGGGTATTGCTTGATCTTCATCCCATTAATATTGTTTTGACTACCTTCTCCCATAGATTTTAGCTTTTCGTATGAATTGCATAGCCAATAGTAAACATATTTATATGATGCCAGTTGGGGATTGATTTCAAGATTACAGCAAGCTTGATTAGTCGTTAATGGAATACGATTAATACAAACTTTTGCAGCTGTAGCTCCATACATGGCAATAATTACACAATTTGAAGGAATAAGTTTTGCTGATGATTTTTTTACAGCTTCTTCTGAAATCTTGATTTCTGTGTCATAAACATCACTCCAATTGACCTCTTGTGTTCTCAACCAAGGAATAGAGCCGTTATAGAATGATTTGTTAGAGGTTGTAGGCGTTCCTCCAGAGCAAATGCGATTACAGATTTCTCCCAATTTCTTCCATTCGATTTTGTAATTATGCCCCCCCCAGGTGGTTACACCATCTTTTTGCTCATCATCGGTCCCGAAGCCGTAGGCGGAGGGATTGAAGGTGAGTAAAAGATTGCGATAATATTCATATTGTTGCTTTCTTGCTTGCAGCTCCGCTTGCAGCTCCGCTGCGTAATCCGAAAAGCTATCAAGAATCCTCACAATCTCCTCCTGCACCTCAATAGGAGGAACAGGAATAGTAAATAAAGAATACTTTGATATCCAGTGGCGAGTATGTTCGCCTGGTACAAAACCAATACATTGCATTGCATAATGAATGTATTTGAAATTTGCAAATTTAGTTTTTGGACGCAATATTTTCAGAGCGCTACTTTTTACCTTAAAAGGGAAGTCTACCCAGTGAAAAGAAGTAGTGAAGTCGTCGAATATGATTACTGGGTCGTTTTCAGATGCTGGATAAATATCAAATTTCTCATTAGTGTAACCTAATATAAAACTTTGCCCAGCTGTTAAAACTGGTGTTTCGAAATGGTTGTTATATTCCGTGGAATGTACAATGTATTTTGTTGGTTGTTCATAACCAACCAACTCCCCCAGTGGTTTAAATTCCACGCCGTTTGGGCATAGCTTGTTGATTAGTTCTTGTAGCTTGCTCATACGGCAGTTTCGTTTTCAAGTTCGGCGATGATTTTGTCTATCTCTGTGCGGAGTTTGTTTTCGTGTGCCACGATTTTGCGAATGTGTTCGTTAAGCTCCTTGATGTCGATTTTTGGTCGAGTGTCCTCTGCCTCCACATAACTGCTCACCGAAAGGTTGTAGTTGTTTTCTGCCACAATTCTATTGTCGATAAGGGCAGAGAAATGTTTCACTTCGCGGCGTTCGGCAAATTCGGTAACAATGGCATCGATGTTTTCGGACGAAAGCTTATTCTTGTTACCCTCGTGCACAAAGAGCTGTGAGGCATCGATAAAGAGCGTTTTGTTTTCCTTCTTCGACTTTTTCAGCACTATGATGCAAGTGGCTATCGACACACCGAAAAACAGGTTTTGCGGCAGCTGAATCACGGTGTCAACATAGTTGTTGTCGATCAGATATTTGCGGATTTTCTGCTCTGCGCCACCGCGATAAAGCACGCCGGGAAACTCCACGATAGCCGCGGTTCCCTCGGTGGAGAGCCACGAAAGCATGTGCATGGTGAAAGCCAAGTCGCTCTTGCTTTTCGGTGCCAGCACGCCGGCAGGGGCAAAGCGAGGGTCGTTGATAAGCGTGGCATCGTCGGAGCCAACCCATTTAGTGGAATAGGGTGGGTTGGAAACTATTGCGTCGAACGGCTCATCGCTCCAGTGGTAAGGCTCAAGCAACGTGTCGCCATTGCGGATGTCGAAGTCGGAATAGTTGATGTCGTGCAAAAACATATTGATACGGCACAGGTTGTAGGTGGTGATGTTGAGTTCCTGTCCGAAAAATCCCTTTTTCACATTGTGCTTGCCCAGAATTTTGGCAAATTTCAGCAATAGTGAGCCCGACCCACATGCGGGGTCATATACCTTATTCACATATTCACGGCCGTGGGTCACGAGGCGAGCAAGGAGTTCCGACACCTCTTGTGGCGTGTAGTATTCGCCACCCGATTTGCCGGCATTTGAGGCGTACATCGCCATCAAAAACTCGTAGGCATCGCCGAAAATGTCGATTTGATTGTCTTGATAATCGCCTTTGAGGTCGATATTGCCAATATTGTTGAGAATTTTCGTGAGCTGCTCGTTGCGCTTATCCACCGTGCCGCCGAGTTTGTTGGAGTTCACGTCGATGTCGGCGAAAAGTCCTTTCAAGTCGCTTTCGCTTTCGGTGCCAATGGCAGAAGCCTCGATGGCTTTAAACACCGAGTCGAGCGTCACGTTGAGGTTAGGGTCGGTTTTGGCATTCTTGCGCACATTGCAGAACAGCTGTGAGGGGAGAATGAAAAATCCCTTTTCGTGCACCAGCTGATGGCGAGCCGCTTCGGCTTCCTCGTCGGAGAAATCGGCATATTCGAATCCCTCCACGCCAGCATCGGCCTGCAAGCGATTCACATAATTGGTGATATTCTCAGAAATGAACCGGTAGAAAAGAATGCCGAGCACGTAGCTCTTGAAATCCCATCCGTCAACCGAGTTGCGGAGATCTTCGGCGGTAGCCCAAATGGCTTTGAAAAGTTCTTGCTTCTGCTGTATGCTTGTAGCCATATCGTGAGAAATTTTGATTAATAGTTATTAGCTAGTTGTGTGTGTATAGTTGTTTACTCCACAAATTTACAAAAAAATATTGGGTTAAATTGTTCTCCTAATTAATATAATGAGGATGGGCTATTTTTCTTGTTTCTTTACATTTTTGCCGTAGATGGTGACGAAGTCGGTTTTCATTGAGATTGTGGTCCAGTTTTTAGCGTCGCACGACGATTTCATTTTTGCTGCTTTTGTAGGGTTGCCGTACTCGCGCACCACATCGTCGGCGAGCACGCAAAACGCCATGCTGGGGTAGTGGTTGTTTGCGACCGTGTATTCAAACATGCTGAAGTCGCCCGATGAATTGCCAAAAGCCAAAATCGGCTTCATGCCTATCTCGCGCACAATGGCGCTCACTTTGTTCATCTTCAAGTTTTTCACATACATTGCGCCGCGCACCACATCGTCGGTAGGCTTGAACGAATAGTCCCAACCCTCTTTATTGCCTTGCGAGGTGGCGTAGGTGTAGATGTCGGAGCCTATGATGTGGTTGCGGCCAAACGCCAATGCACCATCGGCATAGGCGCGTGTCACCTGACGCTCGCTGCCTGAAATCACGTAGGTGGTGAAGCCGTTGGCTGCTAAATATCCCACCACTTCAGCCATGGGCAAGTAGATGGCTTCGCCCCACTGCAAATTGCTCATGCCTTCAACTGGTGTTTTCATAAATTCAATTGCGTAATCGCGATACTGTTCATTCGTCATGCCGGCAAACACCTCGTTTTGCGCGATTGCCTCTGTCCACATCATATCGCCAGGCACTGAGCGAGCATACACAGCCTTCTTAATAGTGTCGGCGGTGGCAATCTGCTCTTTCGTGGCGTGGAAAGTGGGGTCGTCGTACACACGGTGCAAATACATCATCCATTCAAAATACGATGGGGCGGTTTCGCACACGAGCGTGCCGTCGAGGTCAAACACCGCCACGCGGTCGGACTGCGGCACAAAGCCATCGCTCTGCGGATTGGTCACACGCTCCACAAAGTTCTTGAGTTTTGCCAAAGGCACGCTGCCCTCCGTCCAGTAGCAAAACTTGCCTTCCGCGCCCACATTTTGCCCAATTTTGGCGATTTCATCGCGTGTTTCCGCCATTACATCGGCGGCCAAAGCCATCGCCGCCACACTCACTAACAATAATATCGTTTTCTTCATCACGTTCAAAAATTAATAATTTTTTACACCACAAAATTACAAATTATTCCCCACACCTCCCAAATGCAGTGTGCACGAAGATAATTAACTACACAAAAAAAGCCCCACATCAGTGAGGCTTTTGCGTAGTAAACAATCATTTTTCAGTGAAAACGGCTGCCGTAAGTGTTTTATTTTTGTAAAAAAATAGGGATGGAGATTGAATTTTTTGGACTTTTTACTATTATTGTATGTGACTTTAAAATTGATTGGAATTTAAAATTGATTGGAATATGAAAAGAGTGCTTTATGTTCATGGGTTTCGAGGTTCTGCGTATGGGAGAGGGTATAAACGAGTTTTGAATGCGCTTCCGGAGGGGTATAAGTTGTTTTCAATTGATTATGATGAGGCAGACTGTTCGCACGCAAGAGAGCAAATTTTGAATTTTATTGACGAATTCAAGATTGATTTGGTGATTGGTTCGAGCCTTGGGGGATTTATCACTTTGACTTTAAATGGGATTCCGAGATTTGTCATCAATCCATGTTGGGATCCACCTGTAGAACTGTGTAAACTGGTGGAGCAAGATGCTGCTTTTACGAAGATGATAAAGACATATATGCCGTATGAAATATGGATAGCGAAATCTGTTAATTATCAAGAGAAGATGCTTGTAAAAGGCTTTTTTGGAAAGTATGATGAATTGTTCGGGACTAAGTATGTGGAAGAGTTTTCGGGTTATTATAGCAGTTATGAAATGATTGACAGCGGGCATCATCTTTCAGAAGAAGGCGCAAAGCAAATTTTTAAGAACATTGACGATTACTGGGAAAGAGTGCGAATTTTGAAAAACATGCAAAAAGACTAATGGATTAAAATTGGAAATGGGGGGATAGGGTGAGCTGCAGTTCGAATTATTGTGTAAGTTGTGTTAAATGTGGCACTTTTAGAGGCAATAAGTAGGATATGTGTGGAGAATTATGTACCTTTGCAGTACTATTTTTTGTCTTTATGGCGGGAAAACATAAATGAACGGATAAAGCACAAAGCCACACACAAGGGTGGGGGACGACGATGCTAAGTATTTGTGCTTGCTTTAGGTTTTAGCTAAGTCGCGACCTACTCCTCCGTTAATGGCCAAACATACTTAATTGTATGATTTTATGAATAATGTCAATGTGAAATTGGCGCAATCACTCAGGTTGATGATGGCCAACAGTGACATAAAGTAGAAAATAAAAATGACGCAGGATTGCTCGCTTCTATCTTCTACAGCCGACGTGAACGACGTGTATAACAACAAGCGTTTACCAAAGGGCATCCACATAGTCGGGACTGGCGAATCGGTTTCGAAAGTGGGAGAAATAGCTGGTTTTGAAGATGCGGCAAGTGCAGAAAAGCCAGAAAAGGAGAATGCCGCACGAAGCGAAGACGAATGTGCCGATGACAAAATCGAAATACCCAGCAAACCAAAAACGGAAGCGGCTCCATGGGGCTATATCTTCATACAGCACATGTCGGCGGCAGTTTTTGAAAAGAATCTCGAAAATCGAAAACTTTTGGGCGATTTCAGGCCGAAGTGTTTCGTACACCGCACAGTTAGATACAAAGACAAACCCGACGGAAAAGGCGTGGTGAAAACGGAAAGACCTACCGTAAATGGGCTTGTGTTCTTGCAGGGTGCTACCAATCAGTTGAGGACATTCCTGAAACTCAATTTCCCTCAGTATTATCTGGTGAACAACTGTAGCACCAAAAAGCCTGCATCAATCCCCGACAGTGTGATGCAGCCATTCATGGCAGTGATGCAAAATGAGCCGGAGCGGTTGACATTCATGCGCGAGCCATTTGAGCGATTTGCTAAAGACCACGTGAGGCTCCGCGTGCTTACAGGCCTTTTTAAAGGGCAGGAGGGCTATGTGGTGCGAGTGAAGCGCGATCGCCAGTTGGTGATGAACATTGGTGGATTTGCCGTGGCGGTGAACAATGTGCACAACGAAGACTTCGAGATAGCCGAATAGCCCTCATTTCTATTGATACTATAGTAATCTGAAAAATATATGCGTGAATTTAATGAAATTAAGGTAGCCGTGGCTGGTACGGGCTACGTGGGACTGAGCATAGCTACATTGCTATCGCAGCACCATCATGTAACAGCAGTGGACGTGATTGCTGAAAAGGTGGAAAAGTTGAACAACCGTATTTCGCCCATTCAGGATGATTACATCGAAAAGTATTTGGCTGAGAAGCCATTGAACCTTGTTGCCACCCTCGACGGCAAGGCAGCCTACGCCGATGCCGACTTTGTGGTGATCGCTGCCCCCACCAACTACGACCCTGTGAAGAATTACTTCGACACAAGCCATGTGGAAGAGGTAATCGACCTGGTGCAGGAGGTGAACCCCGATGCAGTGATGATTATCAAATCGACCATTCCGGTGGGCTACACCCGCAACCTCTACTTGAAGTATGCGCAGAAAGGCGTGAAGAAGTTTAACATCTTGTTCTCGCCCGAATTCCTTCGCGAGAGCAAGGCACTCTACGACAACCTTTACCCAAGCCGCATCATTGTGGGTTATCCTAAAATCATCGACAAGCCCGAATTTGAGGCGGAAAACAAAGCTATCCAATCGGTTACCGATGTGGAGATGCTGAAAGAGGCTGCCAAGACTTTTGCCGCACTCTTGCAGGAAGGTGCCATCAAGGAAAACATCGACACCCTGTTCATGGGCATGAAGGAAGCCGAGGCTGTGAAGCTTTTTGCCAATACCTATCTCGCGCTCCGCGTGAGCTACTTCAACGAGCTTGACACCTATGCCGAAATGAAGGGACTCGACAGCCAAGCCATTATCGAGGGCGTTGGCCTCGACCCACGCATCGGTACACATTATAATAACCCATCATTTGGCTACGGCGGCTACTGCCTTCCAAAAGACACCAAGCAGCTGCTCGCAAACTACCAAGACGTGCCACAAAACATGATGTCGGCCATTGTGGAATCGAACCGCACCCGCAAAGACTACATCGCCGACGCAGTGCTCCGCAAAGCAGGCTGGTACGACTATTACAGCAATAACCAGTTCGGCACAGAGCAGGGTGGCTGTGTGATTGGCGTGTATCGCCTTACTATGAAGTCAAACTCCGACAACTTCCGCCAATCTGCCATCCAAGGCATCATGAAGCGTATCAAGGCAAAGGGTGCAAATGTTGTAATTTTCGAGCCAACTCTTGCTGATGGAGAAACATTCTTCGGTTCATTGGTTGTAAATGACCTTACTAAGTTCAAAGTTTTGTCAAACGCAATCATCGCTAATCGTTTTGATGATTGTTTAGCAGATGTAGAAGAGAAGCTTTACACACGTGATATTTTCCGTCGCGACTAAGTATTTGCTGATAGGATGAACATATTAAATTGATACAATAATGGAACTCCGTACAGACTATTCAAATGTCAGTTTCCAGAATAATGGAAAACTGAAGTTACTCATTATCGTGGGTACTCGTCCTGAGATTATCCGCCTTGCAGCCGTCATTAACAAAACTCGTCAGTACTTTGACGTTATCCTTGCCCATACAGGACAGAACTATGACTACAACCTCAATGGCGTATTTTTCAAAGATCTAAATCTCAAGGAACCAGAGGTTTATATGGATGTAGTAGGTGATGACTTAGGCTCAACCTGTGGCAACATCATCAACGCAAGCTATAAGCTTATGGTAGCCACCAAGCCAGATGCTGTTCTTGTCCTTGGTGATACCAACTCTTGCTTGAGCGTTATTGGAGCAAAACGTCTTCACATTCCCATCTTCCACATGGAAGCAGGTAACCGTTGCAAGGACGAATGTCTCCCCGAAGAGACCAACAGAAGAATCGTGGACATCATTTCAGATGTCAACCTCGCCTATTCGGAGCATGCAAGAAGATACCTTGCAGAGTGCGGACTCCCTCGAGAGCGCACTTATGTTACAGGCTCACCGATGGCAGAGGTACTACATCAGAACCTTGCCGAGATTGAAGCATCTGATGTTCACAAGCGTCTTGGATTGGAAAAGGGCAAATACATTCTCCTCTCTGCTCACCGTGAAGAGAATATTGACACCGAGAAAAACTTTCTCTCGCTCTTCAACGCTATTAATACTATGGCAGAGAAATATGATATGCCTATCCTCTACAGTTGCCACCCACGTTCGCGCAATCGCCTTGCAGCTTCGGGCTTCCAGCTTGACCCACGTGTACAGGTACAGCAACCTCTTGGCTTCCATGACTACAACTGCCTCCAGATGAACGCCTTTGCTGTAGTTTCAGACTCAGGTACACTTCCAGAGGAGAGTAGCTTCTTTACTAGCGTTGGCCATCCATTCCCAGCAGTCTGCATCCGTACCTCTACCGAACGTCCAGAGTCACTTGATAAAGCAGGCTTCATTCTCTCTGGTATCGATACCAAAGGTCTTCTCCAGTCGGTCGATACAGCAGTAGAACTCGTCAAGAATGATGACTATGGTACACCAGTTCCTAACTATACAGATGAAAATGTCTCAACCAAAGTTGTCAAGATTATCCAATCATATGTTGGAGTAGTCAACAAGATGGTTTGGCGTAAAGAAATTTAAGAATCATGAAAGTTTTAGTTACAGGCGCAAAGGGCTTCGTGGGTAAGAACCTTTGCGCTCAGCTTAATAATATAAAGACCGGTAAGGCCAAGTGTTACGGCGACCTTGTCATTGACGAAGTATTCGAGTATGACCTAGACTCTACTTCCGAGCAACTCGACCAGTGGTCCCGAGAATGCAACTTCGTCTTTAATCTCGCTGGTGTCAACCGTCCTCAAGAACCAAAGGAGTTCATGGAGGCCTCACGGTAACCGGGACGGCGGAAGCCTTTTTCTTGGGGTGAGTCCGGTTCGGATTGCCCGTTGCCAACCGCCTCTTCCTTCTTTTCCTCGT
>OJOI01001000.1_pt1 | contig 17290 bp, 18 predicted proteins | sample 1598061 | NCBI WGS metagenome assembly OJOI01 (sample SAMN01915224, study PRJEB22387) | human gut metagenome | isolation source: stool | host: Homo sapiens | place: USA
GTTTTCTAGCAAAGAGGTAAAAATGGTTAAAATTATTGCTTTTGATTTAGATGGAACTTTGTATGATAAGCATAAACATATTGATGAAGATACAGTTCATAAAATAATTGAACTTGAACAAAAAGGTATTGTAGTTGGCATTGTGACTGGAAGGTTCTATGAAGAATTAGGTGAGGTTATCGAAAAAATAAAATTAAGAGAATACAATGGTTTTGTGGCTAGTTCTAACGGTTTAGAAATACATGATTTTTTAGATGGAGAGAAAAAGTGTTTTACACGTCTATCCAAGGATGAAGTAAAAGAATTGGTAAAAGAAGCAAAGAAACATCATTTAGTGAGCTATGTTTGGCAAAATGGTGGATATACAATGTTTGGTGTTTCTATTTTGGATGTAGTCAAAAAGATATTTTCACTTATTCCTTTGGATTTACATTATATAAAATCATCACAAAAAACGAAATTTGAAAAGGATGTTGTATTAAATGAAGCGTTGTATGACAAGGTTTGTTTTGTGGGAATTCAAATTGGTAAGTTAAAAAAACAACATCCAGAATATCGGTTTTATGATGTTGGAAAACTCGGAACTGAATTATGCAAGAAGGATGTAGGTAAGTTTGAAGCCATTCGATATATATGTAGGAAGAAGCAAGTATCCATTTCAAGTGTAATGGCTTTTGGGGATCATGGAAATGATGTGGATTTACTAGCTTCTTGTGGATATGGCGTTGCGATGAAAAACGGGAGTGCACAGGCAAAAAAAGCCGCTAAATATATTAGCGACTATGCGAATAATGAGCAGGGCGTGCTTCGATTTATAAATTCGTTTTTTGTATAAAATATTGATCCAAAAAGATAAGAATTCCATTTAGTATAAGGAAAGATCCGGTTAAAGAGAAAATAAAGTCTAAGGATTGAATGGGTTTCATAAGTAATACAACACCAATGACTAGAATGAATATAGCTCCGGCAAGATTGACTTTCCATTGTTCAAATCCGTTGTCTTTTAAGAGTAATACTTTTTGAAAATGAGATAGGGAATTAATAATCAATAGAATTCCTACAAGCATAGGTAAAATACTGATAAATTTCTTAGGGTCTAAACTCATATATAAGCCTGCAGATAATAGGAATATACTTAATATAAGTGTTGTTAGTGTTGTACTATTTCTTTTCTTGAAATATGTATAAAGAAATAGAATCGCAATGACTAAAAAGATACATCCAATAACTCGCGTAATTGTTGTTAATATGGAGACGTTAAATATACATAAGACTAAGCCAGATAAAATGCATAGAATTGCCGATGAGATGGCTTCTGTTTTTGTTTCTTTCATATAATCACAACCTTTCACAATTATTATAGTCTGTTGTATACTAAATCTAAAGAGGTGACGAACATGAAAGTAGCAGTGTTATTAGAAAATGGATTTGAAGAATTAGAAGCTATGGGTCCCATTGCCTTACTTAGACGTGGTGGACTTGATGTGGATATGATTGGTGTCAATAATGAAGAACAGGTTACAGGTCGTTTTGGCGTAACCTATTCGAGTGTATATCCAATGAACACATATGACTTTAGCAATGTGGATTGTTTAGTTTTACCTGGTGGTCCACATTATCAAAAGCTAGAAAAAAATGAAGAAGTATTAAAATTAGCTCATGAGTTTGCCGAAAATAAAGTATTGGCAGCTATTTGTGCTTCTCCAACAATTTTAGGTCATGAGGGTATCTTAAAAGGTAAGAAATATACTTGTTTTAAAGATATGGATGAAGATTTTGGTGGTGAATATCAATATGCTTATGCCGTTACAGACGGAAACATCATTACGGGTGTAAGTGCAGCAGCAAGTATTGAGTTTGCGTTTGCGATTCTAGAAAAGCTTTGTGGTAAAGAGCATACAGAAAAAGTAAAAGCATCAATTTATTATGATGCAAAGCACTAAAAAAATTGTCATCGTGAATGATGACAATTTTTAGTTTATGCTTCTTCATTTAATAAATGGAATTTTTCAAAGATATAGAATAGTAAGGACATGATCATTCCTGTGATACAAGCAAGTACCATTCCTGATAAGGAAATATTTCCTAAGTGAATTGTGACTCCGCTAAGTCCAACAACGAATACAACGGATGTTAAGATCATGTTTACACTTTTTCCATAATCGACTTTTTGGTCGACTAGAATTCTTAATCCACTTGTACCAATCATACCGTATAGTAAGAAACTGATTCCACCGATAACTGGATTTGGGATTGTTTGAATCAATGCAGATAATGGACCAATGAATGAACAGATGATGGATAGGATGGCAGCTCCAGCAATAACTTGTACGCTGTATACGCCAGTAATCGCCATAACTCCAATATTTTCTCCGTAAGTTGTAGTTGGAACAGATCCAATTAAACCTGAAATCATTGTTGAAAAGTTATCTGCGAATAAAGAGCGGTGTAGTCCTGGATCTTCAATTAAGTTTCTTCCTACAACTTCACCTGTAACGATTTGGTGACCAATGTGTTCCGATGCGATAACTAATAATACGGGAAGCATCATTAGAATGGCATCCATACTGAATTTTGGTGCTTGGAAGTTTGGAATTGAGATAAAGCTTGCCTGAAGGACTGGAGTAAAGTCAACAATACCTACCACAACAGCAGTTAAATATCCTGTAACTACGGCAATTAAGATTGGAATGACGCTTAAGAATTTTTTGAAGCATACACTTCCAATAACGGCCATACCAAGTGTAACCGCAAAAACAATCACGTTTTTAGGGTCAATGTTATCTCCTAGAATTCCAGCTGTATTTGCAGCCGATGAAGATAATTCTAGACCAATTAATGCAACAACGGGTCCCATTGCGGCGGATGGTAGTACGATATCAATCCATTTTGTTCCAAATTTCTTGATGATCATTGCCAATAAACATCCGCAAAAACCTACCGCAACAAATCCACCACATGCGTATGGATATCCAAATTTTGCGATAATGATGTTTGCGGGAGCAATGAAGGCGAAGCTACTTCCTAAATAGGCTGGTGCTTTTCCTTTTGTGATAAAAATAAACAACAATGTTCCGATACCATTCATGAATAGTACGATAGCTGGGTTAATACCGAATAAGAATGGTACTAATACACTGGCTCCAAACATTGCGAACATGTGTTGAATACTTAATGGTATCAGCAGATTTGCGGGTACTTTTTCTTCAACTTGAATAATTCGTTTTGCCATGAAAAATATTCTCCTCCTAAAATATACCTTAACTTTTATACCACATTTTAATGGATTATGAAACTAATTTAGGCTATAATTATTAGGTAGTGCGCCTGTAGCTCAACTGGATAGAGTATCAGATTCCGATTCTGGCGGTTGCAGGTTCGAGACCTGTCAGGCGCACCATTTAGGTGAAATATGGAAACAATACTTTTTGATTTAGATGATACATTAATTGAATCGATGCACGTATGGGAAGATGCCATCATTCGTTTATTTAAAAAGATGGATTTGTATATGAGTATGGAAGAGGCTCGTCAAATCTTTTTTACAATGAAATTTTCAGAGGTTTTAACATACATTAAAGAAAGATTTCATACTAAACAAGATGAGGCTTGGATGTTCAATGAAGTAAATGAAGATATCTTGAATCAATATGCGTATCATATTGAGGCAAAGAAGGGTGCTTTGGATTATATAAAGAAGTGTGCTTCAGAAAATAAAAAGATGGCTGTATTGACATCAAACACAAGGGCATTATCTGAAAAAGTATTAGATCGACTTGGTATGTTGGAATATATGGAGAATGTATATTCAGCAGATGAATTGAAGATGTCAAAAAGAGAAGTGGATATCTATAAATATGTATTGAAGGATTTAAATACAACTGCAGAAAGTGCGATTGTATTTGAGGATTCGATGTATGCGATCAATACAGCTCGATCATTAAATATTGAGTGTATTGGTTTAGTAAATCCAAACAATCAAAAGGTGTTTGAAAAAAACCATGTAAAAACAATCGTTGATTTTACAGAATTGTGTTAAAATCATGATGTGTCCCAGTAGCTCAGTTGGATAGAGCATTCGCCTCCTAAGAGTTAAGATTGAGTGACAAAAAAATGCAAAAATTGAATAAAAAATATGCCTCCGTAGCTCAGTGGATAGAGCGTCGGTTTCCTAAACCGCAGGTCGAAGGTTCGACTCCTTTCGGGGGCACCATTTATTTATTAAACAAAGGGTTTTCAATACTTTGTAACCCATGTAACTAAGCGATAGAGTCTATTGATTTTGTCGCTTTTTTCTTATCAGACATCGGATGAATTTTACTGATTTTCCAACTGATAGAAATTGACGTGATTCCAATATTTTGACTATTTTCAGCTAATAAAAACAGGCTCTCAGCTAATGTGCATCTTTTAAGAACACTTGATGAGTGGTCAAACATAAGCGTATAGAAGCATAAAACAAAACAATATGAACAAACTCCTTTTACATAGCCAGGAAATCCTGGTATATGAGAAAGGAGTTTTTATTATGCCAAAATGTAAAGTAATCGCAGTCACAAATCAAAAAGGTGGTGTCGGCAAAACTACAACTACAGAGAATGTGGCCATTGGTTTGGCTCGAAATGGATGCAATGTATTGATTGTGGATTTTGATCCTCAGGGCGATCTTACAAGCTGTCTTGGATGGAAAAACAATGATTCATTGGAACATTCTGTTTCATCCATGTTAGATGATTATATCAATGACAGTGATATTGATTATGAATCTTTGATTTTACATCATGAAGAACATGTGGATTTAATTCCGGCAAATATTGAATTAGCTGATTTTGAAATGCGTTTAGTAAGTGTGATCAACAGAGAACAGACTTTAAGTAATTGTATTGAGCCATTGAGAAATCAATATGATTACATCTTTATTGATTGTCCACCATCTTTAGGAATGTTAACTGTAAATGCTTTATCAGCCGCTGATGAAGTACTTATACCAGTACAAACGCAGTATCTTCCTGCAAAAGGAATGACTAAGTTATTACAGACGGTTGGAAAAGTACAACGTAAGATTAACAGTAATCTTAAAATCACCGGTATTGTGATGACACTTGCGGATCTAAATACGAATTTAACAAAGAGTACGATTGAAACCATTCGAGAAAGCTTTGGAAAGAATATTCGTGTGTTTGATACAATCATTCCAAAAGCCACAAAAGCAAGTGAAGCTAGTATTTCCGGTAAGAGTATCTATGCGTATGCCAAAGATTCTAAAGTAGCTTTAGCTTATGCAAATCTTACAAAGGAATTGATCAACAATCAAAAAGTAAAGCACAAAGAAGAATTAAATAGATAGGAGAAAAATGTAAATGACAAACAATTATGTTTTATTGAATGGAAAACTCTCAAGAGATATTGAAATTTCTAAAAATGATAAGGGCAATTCTTTTGTGAAGTTTTGTTTAATCTGTGCAAGAGACGGTAATAGTTCGTATTCGGATTACGTTAACTGCATCGCATTTGGAGAAATAGCGAATGCCATCTGTAGAAAAGGAGAAAAGGATACAGCTTATCATATTGAAGGAAATATCCGAACAAACTCATATGAGAAAAATGGTAAAAAGAATTATTCCACAAATGTGGTTGTAGAATCTTTTAGATTGCTGGATGCCTAGAATCAAACGATGTCCATTTTGTCATTCAACTGCCCATGTAGTAATTGATTGGAACAGTAAAAAAATCAATGGATATTATGGTCAGTATGTTATCTGTACGTTATGCTCTAAAAGAACGAAAACTGAGCCAACATCAGATCAAGCGATTGAAGAATGGAATCATCATGTATTAAAAAAGAATATACAACTCACTTTATTTTAAAAGGAGGTGGCAAACTTGCCAAAATTAGACTTAGGATTGCCAAGCTATGACTCCTTATTTTCTACAGAAGAAGAAAGACAGGAAGCCAATACCGAAAAGGTAATGACAATCCCTATAAACAAAATTAAAGATTTTGAAGGTCATCCATTTCATGTAACTATGGATGAAGATATGGCCAAGTTGATTGATTCAATCAAAGAAAACGATATGCTGATGCCTGCACTTGTACGACCAAAACCAGATGGAACTTATGAAATGATTTCTGGTCACAGGCGGAAATTCGCTATGTCACAGCTAGGAAGAACCGAAATGAATGTTATCATACGAGATTTGGATGATGATCAGGCAACGATTCTGATGGTTGATTCAAATATTCAGCGTGAAAACATTTATCCTAGTGAAAGAGGTTATGCCTATAAGATGCGATTAGAAGCTATGAAACATCAAGGTAAAAAAGTAGATATTAATGTTGATGATGTTCATGTTGAATATGATAAAACTACTTCCAACCAAGTTGGTTGGAAGTCAGAGAGTGCAGCAAAATTAGGTAAACAGGTAGGTGTTAGCATGAATCAAATAAGGCGATTTATTCGATTAACCTATCTTATTGAACCATTGCAGGAAATGGTGGATGGACGAAATGAGAATGAGATTAAAATAGCATTTAATCCCGCTGTTGAATTGTCATATTTAACGGAATCGGAACAATTTGATTTGGTAAATGCGATTATTGAAAATCAAAGGACTCCATCATTAGCTCAATGTCAGGAATTCAAGAGATTAAGTCATGATGGTGAGCTTACTGCAGACTTTATTGAAGATACGCTTTCTGAGGAAAAACCAAATCAGAGAGAGAAACTATCTTTTCAAATGAAGGAAATTGATAAATATTTTCCCAAGGATTACACACCAGGCAAGAAGAAGGATTTGATGATCCACTTGCTGGAAAACTGGGCAAAGAAAAAATCACGCGAACAAGAGCGATAATTGAATGTAGAAATTGCTTTGTTCGTACTTGTGATTGTTGCAAACTGTTGGAGGGGCAGTTTGTCTTTGCGTGGTGAGGTGTGACTTTTACCTCCCCTAAAACCCCTCCTACCTACCGAAAGAATCTTATTACCTACCGAAAAAGAAAAAATGTTTGTTATCTAGTAAGAATTAATATTTGTATGTTGGTAAATAAAATTTATATTGAGTATTTTTAAATAAAGAGATGTTATTGAGAAATACAAATGGAGGTAAATCAAATGAAGAAGTTAATTATTTCAGTGGTTAGTACTATGATGATGATTGGAGCAGGAGTAGCATTTAAATCAAATCAAGATGTTTCTGTTCCTACTGTGGAAAAGTCTTCTAAGGAAACAACGAGTGTTGAAAAGAAGAAATTTAAAGTTAGTAAACATGAAGATGTTGACAAAGAGGAATCAAAAACAAATGAAATTCAGGTTAAGGAAGAAAATACAACCAATAAAAGTTATTCAAAAAAAAGTGTTTCTTCTGGCACAAAAAAACAAGATACTCAAAGTAATGATACTTCAAAGAGTAATGTGAAATCGGATACAAAAGTAATTGATTCTGGTAATAACAATTCTTCTACTACGAATGATTCAGTACAACAAACCACCTCAAAAGAAGAAACTGTTGTTGAACCAACACCTGCACCAGAAACAGTACAACCAAATTATGCATGTCCAGGAGGAGTTAATCAAAATGTTTCCTGTGATGTGATCTTAGATAGTAACTTCTATTATGCAACTTATGGTTCTATGTCTGAAGCAGAATCAGCAGGAGAATACTATTTGAATGATGTGATGTACATTGGGAATGCTGAAATAACAAACTACTCAGTGCAGCCTGTATATCGAAATGATTATAGTATTGCCTATTACGGATTAAATCTTTGGAGCAATGGAAGTTTGATTCAATAAAAAAGGTCTATAAGAAAAATCATTTAATTTGTATCCTATTAGTAAAAATGATATATTATAAATGAAGAGTCGGTATGGAGACTATAAACCCATGCCATTGGTCGGAACAAAGACCTAAAACTTGTTCCAGTGCAGAGAAAACTGCTAAACATCTTAAAAGGCGAGTAATCGCCTTTTAATTTTTAGAAAGAGAGTATTGTATGGATAATATTTCATTTAAACAAAGGGTATGTCAATCAATAATTGATCAATCAAAAATATACAAAAAAATCTTTATTGATCGACAATACCTAATTTGCTCAAAATGTTTTACGAATCGGAAATACTATATTTTAGTTGCAAACAAAGATAACTACTTGCATTTAGTAGGCGTTCATACAACTCTAACTCCTTCTGAATTTTTTGAAAAATGTTTTAATGATACTCTTACTGAAAATGATTTTGATTTTTCAAAAAAGAATCAAAGTGAAAAAAGTGTAAAAGGTTCTGTTAGAAGAAAGATATCAGCTTTAGAAAACATAAATAACTTTTTTGCACAAGATCTATATATCGAAGAAGGGTTTCGCAAAAATAAAGTCAGTTGTGTAATTGCTACATCGGACAATAAAATAACAATTGGTTTTTCTGAAGGAATTTATTCAAGACCCAAAACACTTCTTAAAGGTAATATGCTTAATATGAGTACCAATCAAATTGACTTAATACTATCTAAAGAAAAAAAGGATAAAACATTTAATAAAATAGAATATGGAAATGAACAAATATTATCTTATTATCATAAAGATATTTATCACTTGATATCAAAAAACTTAATCTAAATGAAATACATTATTTTAGCGAGGAAAAATTCTCGCTTTTTTTGTTGCAACAACCTAAAGGAAAGGAAAAAGAATATGAAAAACATATTGAAGAAAGGTAGTAAATTCTTTCTAACAGCATTAGTTATTCTCAATTCATTGATGAATACTCTACCGGTACATGCTGAAGAAACGACTACAGATGAAAATGATTTAGATACGATTGTAGAACTTGGAAATGCAGAAGATGTATTTCCTGATTTGATGCCTCAGTCTGATGGAATCTCATTAACGGATACAACAGGAACAGGCAGTATTTATGCAATGATCCATATTGCCAATCAGTATGGATTTGATTATGTACAGCAATTATATGTTGGGGATAAGACAGTATTCTGTATTGAACCTATGCAACTTTTTACAGAAGGCTTGGATTATCATCAGGATACTGCAAAATGGGATGAGTTGTCTGAGCAAACTCGTCAGAATATCTGGGAAATCAATTATTACGGATACAGTTATTCTGGTCATCAAACAGAAAAATATTATGTCGCAACTCAGGTTATGATTTGGCAGGCAGTGACTGGAACATGGTATCAGCCTTACTATACAGATGGAACTACAGTGTATGATATTTCAAATGAGGTAGCAGTCATCAACAATTTGCGCACGCAGCCTCAAGGTAGACCTTCATTCAATAATCAAACGATTAAAATGGGATTAAATACACCGGTGACATTAACGGATACGAAGGGTACTTTATCAAACTATTCAATCACAAATTCAAATGGAATTAGTACTTCTGTAAATGGGAACAATCTTACAGTAGCTATCACATCTGAAAATTATGATAAGAGTATTACTTTTTCACGTAATTTTACAGCACGAGATGTAAATGTTATCTATGGATCAGGTGGATATCAAAGAGTTATTTATTTAGCATCCAGGCGAGATCCTTCTCCAAACTTTAAATTAAATTTCGATTTGATGTATGCAGATATTGAAGTTGAAAAACAGGATTCTCAAACAGGTACTAAGACTCAAGGAGATGCTACTTTCAATGGAGCAACATTTGCGATTAAAGATACAAGTGGAAATGTACTTGAAACAATCACGACAAATGGTTCAAAAGCTAAATCTAAAAAATATCCAGTTGGAACAACTTTAAATGTATGTGAGGTTACTTCTCCTGAAGGATATTTAACTAATAGTTCATGTAATACAGTAGAACTTAAATATTCAGGTGATAATACACCTAGTACATTCTCTACAACAGTTAAAGACCAGGTTATTAAGGGTCGTATTGAAATTGCGAAAACGATTGATAAAGAGAAATATGGATTATTCCAAAGCAATGTTCAAAAGCCTGGTGAAGGATTTAAATTTGATATTATTTTAAAATCGACAGGTAAAGTCGTATCAACATTGACTACGGATGAAGATGGTCGAGCTATTAGTGATTATCTTCCATATGGAACCTATATCGTTAAAGAACATGAAACAAAAGGCTATGATACTTTAAAACCTTTTGAAGTAAAGATTGATCAAAATGAGAAGACATATTTCTATAACATCTATAATGATACAATCAAAGCTGAATTGACTATCTACAAAACGGACAGTGAAACTGGAAAACGCATTCCGGCAGCTAGAGTCGAATTTAAAATCAAAGATGCAGATGGAAATTATGTAACACAGGAAGTAACGTATCCTAAAAAAGAAACTACAGATGTATTTAAAACGGATGAAGATGGTTCTGTACATTTGCCTTCTCCATTAAAGTATGGTGAATATAAATTGGTGGAGATCAAAGCCCCTCATGGTTATGTATTAAAGGATACAGAGATTCCAATCAATGTAGATGGTTCTAGTACAGAAATCTTTATGAATTTTGACAATAAAACACAAAAAGGCCAGGTCTATGTGGAAAAGACAGGTGAGATGTTGTCAGGAACAAAAGAATCTGAAACAGATTATGGAACTTTATATACTCCTGAATACAAAGAACAATATTTATCTGGTGTCACTTATGAAATTACAGCACGTGAAGATATTGTAACTCCAGAAGGAACTGTGTGGTTCCACAAAGGAGATGTAGTTGATACATTTACAACAGGGGATGGTGTAACAACTTCAGCTTTACTTCAATTAGGTAAGTATTCTATTAAAGAAACAGCAACACAAACTGGTTTTGTGTTAGATGAACACACATATGACTTCGATATTGAATATGCTGGTCAAATGATTGATGTAGTTGAAATCAAACAGTCTTATGTAAATGAAAGACAGAAATTAGATTTGCAGATTACTAAAACATTTGAAGATGAAGATAAAGAAGCATATAAAGATGTTGTCTTTGGTGTATATTCTAAAAATGATATTAGTTTAAATGACAAAGTGATTATTCCTGCAGATGGATTGGTTGGAACATTAACAATTGATGAAGATGGTAAAAATGTAGAACAGTTGGATCTTCCAACAGGTGAATACTATGTTAAGGAATTGGAAACAAATGTAGGTTTCAAATTGGATGAAGAAAAACATGACTTTACTTTCGATTATGATGATGATACAACTAAACCTACTGTAACAGTTTCAATGGATCTTTATAATGAAAAACGTCGTTTAGAGCTAGATATAAATAAAGTGGATAAAGATCATCAAGACCATTTCTTGAATGGAGCAATTTTTGAAGTCTACGATAAAACATTAGATAAATACGTTACTACATTAGCTTCTGGACAATTGATAATTACTGGAGAAGAAAAAGATGAAGAGTATGAAATCTCTAAAAAAGAAGACTTCTCTAAAATTATCAAGACAGTTAAAACAGATGAGAATAAGCAAATCATTTTAGATATTGATGATGGAACATATTATTCTAGAAAAGTAGGAAGTGATGAAGTCACTAAACATGTCATTAAAGACGGTAAAGCAGTGCTTTCTGATGCGATTTATGGACATGAATATGAGTTCAAAGAAATTAAAGCACCTACTTCTTATCAGTTAGCAGATAAGTCTAAAGCTTATAAAGTAGAGGCAGATGAAGAAACCGATACGATTATCTATTATTTTGAAAATGCACGTATTGTTGTTCCAAATACAGGGGTATAAATAGTATGAAACATAAAAAAATAAAAATAGCAGCTGCACTAGTTGTAGTGGGATTGATTGGTGGAGTTATCTACAATCAGGTTACTGCAAAGAAATCTTATGACTATTCGGATTATTATGTAGAAACAAAAACGACTAAAAAACAATCAAATAAAGAGAATGGGGAAGCTTCTGAAAAGGAGCTTTCTTTATCTTTGTTGAAAAAAACAAATAAAGATGTTGTTGGTATTTTAGAATTTGATGATCGAATTATTTATGAGCCGATTGTACAAGCTCCAAATAATGATTATTACGTTCGTAAAAATATCAACAGAGAATATACGAATGCCGGAATACCGTTTGTATCCGCAGATGGAAATATAGATTCAAAAAATGTAGTAATCTATGGTCATTCTAGTAAATGGGATAACATTATTTTTACACCTTTGATGAGTTATATAGATCAGAACTATTATAAAAAGCATGATATATTTAAATTTATTACTGAAGATGAAACTAGAACATATCAGATTTTTGGTGTAATGAATGTTGATTTAAATGACTTGAATGATTCTTTAGAATTCACACAAACAGAATGGGATTCAATAAATTCATTTAATGCATTTATATCAGATTCCATTAATAGGGGATTGTATAAGACTGGTGTTTCAGTAAATAAAGATGATCAATTAATGACATTGGTTACTTGTGATACAAGAGATAACAATAAGAGAATTGTAATTCTAGCTAAATTGGTTAATATAGCAAATGTTTAAAAACTAAGATGTATGATATTATTTAGCTAGATAAATTAGAAGTTATGGAGGGAGTAAATATGCTAGATAAAAAAGAGTTTGATCTTTGGGCAGATGGTTACGACAAAACTGTCGGCATTTCTGATGAGAAAAACACATATCCTTTTGCTAGTTACAAAAAGGTACTTGGATTCATTTTTCAGACTATAATGAAAACTGAAAATGCTATTGTTTTGGATATTGGGTTCGGGACAGGTACATTAACAACAAAGCTATATGAGCAAGGATGTTCCATATATGGACAGGACTTTTCATCTAGGATGATTGAGTTGGCATCTGAGAAAATGCCCAATGCACATTTATATCAGGGGGACTTTTCAAAAGGGCTTGTCGAACCGTTGCGTAACTTTCGATATGATTATATTGTTGCGACATACTCTTTGCATCATTTGACGGATGCACAAAAGAACGAATTCCTTTTAGACTTGCGTAACTACTTGAAGGAAAATGGTAAAATTATAATTGGTGATGTTGCCTTTGAAACACGAAAGGATTTAGAACAGTGTAAATTGAAGGCAGGAGACACATGGGATAATGATGAAATCTACTTTGTCGTTGAAGAACTGAGAAAAGAATTTCCGGATCTTTCATTTACACAAATGTCCGATTGCGCAGGAGTCCTGATTTTAGACTGACAAATTCCAATTTACTGTTATTATGCCAAATTTAAATTATCGTGGCACTCAAGATGGCACTCAAGATGGCACTCAAGATGGCACTCAAGATTTTGATACACTAATAATGAACATGATTGAAGAAAACAATAAAATCAGTGCAAAAATCATGGCCGAAAAATTAGGTGTCAGTTTAAGAACAGTTCGACGCCTCATTAAAGAAAATGATCAAATTGAATATGTGGGACATGGATTTAGCGGATATTGGAAAATTAAATAGTTTCCTAGAAAGAAGTGATTTTATTTGACACATATACGTTGTCCTCATTGTGGACATGAAACAGCACAAATCATTTATGGCTTTCCTGTAATGGATGACAAACTTCAAAAAGATATTGATGAACAGAGAGTATATCTTGCAGGTTGCGAAAAGATGATTCCTCCTGCATCTCGTCATTGTTTCTATTGTAATCAAGATGTTTATTATTCATTCTTGCCTGTTGATGAAGCTGAAACTACTTGTGTTGAATTTAAAATTGGTGAATTTCATCAAGGTTATCAAAAAATCATTGTCGAGAAGAAAGAAAATCGATTCATCGCAACTTATATTGATTCTCTTACTAATTTAGAGTGTGAAACAAGTATTGATTTAACTGAAAAGGAATATAAGAAGTTTATCCATAATATATATTCTACATTAAAGAATGGAATGAAAACTATGATGATTTAGATATTTGTGATGAAACAACCTGGTCTATCATTATAAAAACAATTAACAGTTTAGGTTTACCTGAGCTTCGATAAGCATTAGCACTTCAGCTAGTGCTTTTCTTTTTGCCTGATTTAGAAAGGATGGTGATGTTATGGCAGAATTTAAATCTCAAGATGAGAAAACTAAACAGGCTTTTTCAATGATTGAGCAAGGAGTAAAGGATGTTTATTCTTCTGAATCGTTTAAACAGTATCTATCCTGTTTAAGCAAGTTTCATAGTTATTCCTTGAATAACACATTATTAATATTGTCGCAGAAGCCGGAGGCTAGTTTAGTAGCTGGTTATCGTGCCTGGCAGACAAATTTTAATCGTCATGTAAATAAGGGCGAAAAAGGATTGATGATTCTAGCTCCGGTTACAACAAAAGAAGATAGATTAATGAATAAACATGATGAAAATGGAAATGTGATTTTAGATGAGTATGGAAATCCAGTCCAGGAAATGCGTGTAGTTAATCTGACTCATTTTAAGACAACGACTGTCTTTGATATTTCACAAACTTCAGGAGATCCTCTTCCATCTTTAGTGCATGATTTGACAGGTTCTAGTAATGAAGTGAAAGCGATTATTCAAACTATTCAATCTGTATGTACAATACCAATTGAATTTAAAACAGAAACTGAAGATCTTAGTTTTATGACTGGAGCTAAAGGATATTATTCGCCAAGGAAAGATAAGATTGTCATTAATAAAGATTTAGAGGATTTACAAACTGCAAAAACATTAATACATGAGTATGCTCACAGCATACTTCATAAAGAAACAGATAAAAATCAAAGCCAACGAGAAATTGAAGCAGAATCGTTGGCTTTTGTTATTTGTGATCATTTTGGAATTGATACTTCTGAATATTCATTTGGCTATATCGCAAGCTATGCTAACAAGGATTACAGTGAATTAAAATCTATTTTAGTGAATATTCAGAGTAAAACACACGAAATGATTGAATTAATAGAACCCGTGTTTAAGGAGAATTTGCATATGCTAGAAAAGGAAAATCAATATATTACTCCAGTAGAAATGGAAGAATTGAATCATGATATAGTACTTAAAATTGCATCCATGATGGACAAGTATAAAGAAGTGTTGTCGGATTCAAATATTACAACTTCAGATATTCATGAAACGATTGATCAAGAAATATCAAATCTATTGGCAGATAATAAAGAATATAAAGTACAAGATCATTTGTATCAGAATAATGAAATCTATCAATTTGCTTTGCATAGTGCTTGTTATGATGCATTTATGAATGAAGAGTTTGATCCAAAACAATCCTGGTTTATGGATCATTCAATTGAAAGAAGAAACTATGAGATGTTTAAAAAAATAGCCAATCCATTACTAACAAACAGTGCATATTATATGAAATATGGAACACCTAATTATATGGATTTAAATATTGAAATCATTGGTGATGATCGATTGGCTATGGCTCATAACTATGTTTTAAATGGGGATGTGATGGCTGATCCAGATGTCGAATTTACTGTTGATAAAAAGAACAGGATGCTATATCCACAGACCTATCAGCAGGATTCGCTTCAATACTTTGAAAGAGTAGATGGAGATTCAATACGTGCTAGAGAGCTGAATCATTTTATGCATGAATGGCTTACAAATGTTGTTGATCAAAAGTATAAAGTACAAACTATTTATACGGAAGACAAAGAACTTTCTATCAAAGAAAATCCAAATGCTGTAAGAAGCTTTTGTAAACAAAATGGTATAGGAATGATGGCATCTAAACTAAAGAAGTTGGAAAAATGAGTAAAAAGTTTATTCGAAAATCGGTTCTTGAAAAAGTTAGGACACTATCGGCATTTGATTATTTAAATAACTATCATCCTTCACTATTAGTAAAAAATGGAAAGAAGGATTACTATCATAGAGAACATGAATCATTGCACTTTTCAAACGGAATGTGGTATTGGTGGTCGCAAGGTGTAGGTGGTACGACTGCATTGGATTATTTGATTGCTGTAGAAGGATATGATTTTAAAGAAGCATGTAACTATTTAGCAAGTTTAATGAATATTAGTGATCCAGTTGTTACGTATTATAATAAAAAAGAAACTAAACCATTCGAGCTTCCTGAGAAAGATAAAAACAATAATTTAGTGATTCGTTATTTGTGTGAAACACGAAAAATAGATAGAGAAATTGTTGATTATTTTATTTCTAAAGGGATGCTTTATCAGTCAGCAAATTTTCGAAATGCTGTGTTTGTTGGGTATGATGGTGACATGCCTGCTTATGCATTTAAGCGAAATATATTTAAAGATTTTAAATTAGAACATACAGGAAGTAATAAGGCGTTTAGCTTTAATTATCAAAATAAAGAAAGCAATGTTCTTCATGTTTTTGAAGCAGCCATTGATTTATTGTCTTATATGACACTATTAAAAATGGAAAATATTGATTACAAATCTTTTAATTACTTATCTTTAGGTGGAGCTTGTAAAAAGATAGCAGCAAAAAATGAAGCTGATATGCCGATTGCATTAAATGCCTTTTTAGAAAGAAATCCCAATGTTCAAATTATTGTTTTCCATTTGGATAATGATGAAGTAGGTAGAGGTACAACACAAAAGATTATGATGATTGCAAGACGTAACTATCAATGTTTTGATAATCATCCTGTGATTTTTAAAGATGTAAATGAGGAATTAGTAAGTATAAAAATATGAATCAACATTCAAATTGACTATCACTTGTACGCTTGCTAAGATAGAGTTGTAAAAAGAAGTACATTACTAGCTAATTAGTTAGTTAGTATGAAAGTTTACCGCTGACTAATATGCGGGGTATAAATGGTTGGGTTGAAAGTTTACCGCTGACCAATATGCGGAATATAAATGGTTGGGTTGAAAGTAAAATCCTTCGCCATTAGGTGAAGGATTTTTCGTTACAAAATTTCTTCAAAACATTTATTACTTTTTGAAGATGATGAGGATACAAAATAATGTAATTGTGATTAATAAGTAATGTTTTTTTATATACAATAGCAATGAAATTGCATATAATTTAAATGTGGAGGTGATGCTTTATGTCTACTATTCAAGTAAGAGTGGATGATGATTTAAAATCTAAGGCAGATGCATTATTTAAGGAATTAGGTACAGATACAACGAGTGCAATTCGTATGTTTTTAACTCAGGCAGTTGCTTATGATGGAATTCCTTTTGAAATTAAAAAATTCAATAAAACAAAAGAAATGAAAATTATGACAGAAGATGAGTTTTTGGATAGACTTGCTTCTTCTAGAGTTCAATCTAGAGAAGGCAAAGTAATAGATGCAGATATAGCAATAGATAGCATTAGAAATAAATATGGATTATAAAGTGATATTTACTGAAAATGCAATGGAAGATATGGATTCTATTGTAGAATATCTTCTTT
>OJOI01001007.1_pt1 | contig 17238 bp, 15 predicted proteins | sample 1598061 | NCBI WGS metagenome assembly OJOI01 (sample SAMN01915224, study PRJEB22387) | human gut metagenome | isolation source: stool | host: Homo sapiens | place: USA
ATACGGCTTGTGAGCCAGGCCAGCGACAAGGTAGTTGTCACCGAGCTGATGGAGGATTCCAACTCCGGAGCAAGAGAGCGGTTTGACATTACATGGACATATTCCGGCGGTGAATGGCTGACAACAGGATATGCGGTTTCAGAAATAATGCCGTTCAGCGACACGTACGAATACTTGGATAAAAACAAGTTCCAGACCTTTGAGGACATGTTCGCGGGGACATGGCTGGAGAATTCCACCGGAGCAGAGCTGACGTTGGACTATACTGCGGACCCGTTCGAACCCGGAGAACACATTTTTATATACTACATATATCACGGAATGGCGCTGTTCTGCGTGGGCACCCAGGGAAATACTGCGTACTATATCCCGGACGATGAGCCGGACGTGATGTATCAGTATGCGGCTACCGAAAAGAGCGGCAATGTCGTAAAGCGCAGCGAGTACACTAATGTCTACACCCGCCGTGACGGAGAGTTTACGCCCATTGATGAAGCGGCTGTTTCAAGGCTCGGAGTGATCGGCTTTAAGAAGTACCTCAACACTTATTCCGAACATGGCGATGTTATGAATAACCTGATTTTGGAAAAATACGACAGCATTTGGAGCCATGCGTTCTACATGCCCGGTGTCAGCAGCTTTGGCGGCTATACTGTATTCCAGACCGGCGACGGCTCATACATCTTTACATACCAGGAATACAACAGGGACACCGGCGCGGACAGGTGGGTAACGTACACCATAACGAACACCATAAAGGGCTGGTTCACGGAACGAGCGGTTGCCGACAGCGGTAATTTTTCAATAGAACTGGAGGTGCCAGATGGAGGACAGTCTGATAGTTGACCTGTATTTTGAGCGTAACGAACAGGCGATAGCGGAAACGCAGAACAAATATGGCAGATTGTGCACCAAGATAGCGGCGGGTATCCTCAAGCGCTACGAGGACGCAGAGGAGGCGGTGAGCAGCAGCTACATAAAACTCTGGAACGCCATTCCTCCGAAGCGCCCGGAGTCGCTGTGCGGCTATCTGTGCAGGATAGTCAGAAATACGGCGCTGAATATCTGCGACAGCATGAAGCGGCGTTCCTGCGAGGAGCTTTACGGTGAACTTGCCGAGGTGATTCCCGACACGGCGGCGGTCGAGGAACGCGCGGACTGCCATGAGATAACGCGGCACCTTAACGATTATCTGCACTCCTGCAAGCAGAAAAACCGTGATATTTTCACGGCGCGATATTATTTCAACATGTCGGTCCGGGATATCGCGGAGAGAATGGACATGACCGAAACCGCGGTCAAGACACGTCTCTCCCGTATCCGCGCCGATCTGCGGGCGTACCTTATTGAACAGGGCGTAGACGTTGGCTCCTGAATTCCTCCGGATAAGTTCCGGGGGAATTTTTTGTTACAGGAATTAAACCAGTTGACAAAATCTTCGAAAAGCGTTATAATAAAAATGTATTTTTCAGCCGACAGGAGAAAAGGCTGACATCAATTGGAGGATCAGGTTATGGCTATTCTGGTAACTGGCGGAGCAGGGTTCATCGGCTCCCACACCTGCGTTGAGCTTCTCAATGCTGGCGAAGATATCGTTGTGATGGACAACTTCTACAATTCAAATTCACGCGCCCTTGATGGGATCAGGAAGATCACCGGCAAGGACTTCAAATTCTACGAAGATGACATGCTCGACATTGCCGCAGTTGATCAGATATTCGCTGAAAACGACATCGAGCAGGTGATTCATTTCGCGGGCTACAAGTGCGTTCCCGAGAGCGTACAGAAGCCGCTGATGTACTATTCCAACAACCTGCGCGGTACGTTCAACATTCTTGAAACGATGAAGAAGTACGGCTGCACCAAGTTCGTGTTCAGCTCTTCCGCGACCGTTTACGGAATCCCCGCGACCGTTCCCGTTAAGGAGGATTTTCCGCTGTCCGCTATCAATCCCTACGGAAGCACTAAGCTCATTATTGAGAATCTCTGCCGGGAGATGTACGCCGCCGACAACACCTGGACAATGATACTGCTGCGCTACTTCAATCCTGTTGGTGCGCATGAGAGCGGTCTCATCGGCGAGGATCCCAACGGAATTCCGAACAACCTCATGCCGATCGTGCTCGATAAGGCTACCGGCAAGCGCGACGTACTCGCAGTTGCGGGCAACGACTACCCCACTCCGGACGGCACCTGCGTGCGCGATTATATCCACGTTGTAGACCTCGCAAAGGGTCACGTTGCCGCAGTAAGGAAGGCACGCCAGATCACAGGCGTACCCGCTTACAATCTCGGAACAGGCCACGGATATTCTGTTCTGGATATCCTGAACACATTCCAGCGCGTGAACAATATCGACCTGGGATACACCATCGGCCCGCGCCGTCCCGGCGACGCTGCGACTACATACGCAGACCCCTCACTCGCGGAGAAGGAGCTCGGCTGGAAGGCTGAAAAGACCCTCGACGAGATGTGCCGCGACGCATGGAACTTCCGCAAGCTCCGCGAAGCCGAAAAATAATCGCACTTTTTTTGAGAATTTCGCAAAAACCTCTTTACAAAGCGAAAAAAGTGTGATATAATACTACTGTTATGCGCAGGCATTGCGCACAGCCATACCGGATTCCCGGCGAGCGGATAATGCTCCGACAGGAGATACACCCTAGTCCCTCTGCTGCGATACCGGAATAAATTCAATGAGGTGTTATTATGTTAAGAAAAGAAGAAAAGACTTCCGTAATCGAGGCTAACCGCCTTCACGAGCACGACACAGGTTCTCCTGAGGTTCAGATCGCTATTCTCACTCAGAGAATCAACGAGCTCACCGAACACATCAAGGTTCACCAGAAGGATCACCACTCCCGCCGTGGTCTTCTGAAGATGGTAGGTCACAGAAGAAACCTTCTGAACTACCTCCAGAAGAAGGATATCGAACGCTACCGTGCGATCATCGCTAAGCTGGGTATCCGTAAGTAATCTATGGAGTAAAGGGCAGCGCTGCGCACGAAACAGTGCTGCCTTTTTTACTAAGGCGCAGATCTTAGCATTAAATTGAGTATCCGGGCAGCCGGATATTGACTTTAATTGCTATCACTGTGCCTTCAGTAAATTAAAGTTTATTGAAAGGAATAAATGCAATGTTCGAAAATTACAGAGTTTTCAAGACGATGTTTGCCGGCAGAGAGCTGACCGTTGAGACTGGTAAGGTCTGCGGCCTGGCTAATGGTTCCTGCTGGGTAAGATACGGCGAGACCGTAGTAATGGTAAACGTAGCTGCAAGCGCAAAGCCCCGCGACGGCGTGGACTTCTTCCCGCTTTCCGTTGACTACGAGGAGAAGCTGTATGCAGTAGGCAAGATCCCCGGCGGCTTCCTCAAGAGAGAGGGCAGACCCTCCGAGAAGGCTATCCTGACCTCCCGAGTTGTTGACCGTCCTATGCGTCCGCTGTTCCCGAAGGACATGCGCAACGACGTTGCGATCACAATGACCGTACTCGCAGTTGACCCTGACTGCTCCCCTGAGATCCTCGGCATGATCGGCGCTTCCATCGCTGTTTCTATCTCTGATATTCCGTGGAACGGTCCGATCGGCGGTATCTCCGTAGGCCTGGTTGACGGCGAGATCGTACTCATGCCGAACCTTGAGCAGAGAAGCAAGTCCGACCTGAACCTGACCGTTGCTTCTTCCGAGAAGAAGGTGGTAATGATCGAGGCAGGCGCGAACGAGGTTCCCGACGATGTTATGTTTGACGCTATCATGGCAGGTCACAATGAGATCGTTAAGTCTCTCATTCCGTTCATCAAGGACATTCAGGCGCAGATCGGCAAGCCGAAGTTCGCGTTCGAGTCCCAGGAAGTTGACCACGACATGTTCGAGGCAATCAAGGACTTTGCAATCGATAAAGTAAAATTTGCGCTGGACACCGACGACAAGAATATCCGCGAGGAGCGCCTGAAGCCCATCGTTGATGATATCCACGCAAAGTTCGATGAAGTTTACCCAGAGAAGATCGCTATGATCGACGAGGCTATATACAAGCTCCAGAAGTTCGTAGTACGCCGCTGGCTGCTCGACGACAACAAGCGCGTTGACGGCAGAAAGATGGACGAGATCCGTCCGCTGGCTGCTGAAGTCGGCATGCTGCCGAGAGTTCACGGTTCCGGTCTGTTCACCAGAGGTCAGACTCAGGTCATGACCATCTGCACACTGGGTCCTGTTTCCGACAGCCAGAAGCTGGAGGGTCTTGACGAGGAAGAGGGCAAGCGCTACATGCACCACTACAACTTCCCGGCTTACTCCGTAGGCGAGACCAAGGCAAGCAGAGGTCCCGGCAGACGTGAGATCGGTCACGGCGCGCTTGCTGAGAGAGCGCTGCTCCCTGTTATCCCGAGCGTTGAGGATTTCCCGTATGCTATCCGTCTGGTTTCCGAGGTGCTTTCTTCTAACGGTTCTACTTCCCAGGGTTCAGTTTGCGGTTCTACACTGGCTCTGATGGACGCCGGCGTTCCGATAAAGAAGCCGGTTGCGGGTATCTCCTGCGGTCTTATCACCGAGGGCGACAGATGGGATACAATGGTTGATATCCAGGGCGTTGAGGACTTCTTCGGCGACATGGACTTCAAGGTAGCTGGTACACACGACGGTATCACCGCTATCCAGATGGACCTCAAGATCGACGGTCTTACTCCGGAGATCATCAAGGCTGCGTTCGCAAAGACCCACAAGGCTCGCGACTATATCCTTGACGAGGTAATGCTCAAGGCTATCCCCGAGCCGAGAAAGACAGTCGGCAAGTACGCTCCGAAGATGATCCACACCAAGGTACCGGTTGACAAGATCAGCGAGGTTATCGGCAAGGGCGGCAAGGTTATCCAGAAGCTCTGCGCTGACTTCGACGTTAAGATCGATATCGACGACGACGGCAACGTATTCATCTGCGGTCTTGACCTTGACAAGGCTAACGCCTGCGTTCAGGTAATCTCCACCATCGTTAACCCGCCTGAGGTCGGCGCGATCTACAAGGGCAAGGTAGTTCGTATCATGAACTTCGGCGCATTCGTAGAGATCGCTCCCGGCAAGGACGGCATGGTACACATTTCCAAGCTGGACAACCACCGCGTTGAGAAGGTAGAGGACGTTGTATCCGTAGGCGACGAGATAATCGTTAAGGTTATGGAGATCGACAACCAGGGAAGAATCAACCTGTCCAGAAAGGACGCTCTTGCTGATATTGAGGCTAAGAGAAAGGCTCAGGCACAGGGCTGATAATAGCTGAATACGAGAGGGAAGCGACAGATTCCCTCTTTTGGGTTGACTTCAATTCAAATATATGGTATAATAATAGCGCGGGGAATCTTAAGTAAAACATTATTTGTGGAGGTACTGGCTATGAAAAAAATCAGATTGCTGATATTGCCGATTATTACGATCGTTTTGGAGATTTTGCCTTACGGTGCGGTGCTGGTATTTGCACCTTCGCCAACAGACAGGGTGAGGGAGACGTTTTCATATTTCAGCCTGACGCCGTTTGGGTATGCAAATTTTGCACCGTTTATAACTGCAATGCTCACCTGCGTAGTTTTATTGCTTGCGTTGATTTCAATTAAACAAAAGAGGGTTTGCAAGGCCCTGTTTATAGTTTCGCTGATAGCTGCGGTCATTTCGCTGCTGCCTTTGACACTTGGGTTTAGTTACTTCTCGATAGTGGGAGTGTTCATCACATTAATGCTAGCTGCTGAAAGCGTGCTGGCAAAAATAACCAACAAATAAATTGATTTATTTTCCGCTCCGCCAGGGGCGGAATTTTCTTGCATTCAAGAAAAATTTCTCAAAAGACCTTGAATTCATAAATGGTATGTGATATAATATTAACATGTGGGGGTATGTTTAAAACTCCCGACTACTCTATTTTCAGAAATGAGGATCATTCAAATGTCATCAAGTGTTATTGTCGGCACCCAGTGGGGCGACGAGGGCAAGGGCAAGATCATCGACATCATGGCTGCAAAGGCTGATGTCGTAGTACGTTCCAGCGGCGGAAACAACGCAGGCCACACTGTGGTTCACGGCGACCAGGTTTACAAGCTGCACCTGCTTCCCTCCGGTATCCTGTACCCCGAGACCCTCTGCCTTATAGGCAGCGGTGTTGTTGTTGACCCCGCAGTGCTGCTTGAGGAAATAAAGAACATGAACGAGCGCGGCGTAACCTGCGATAATCTCCGCATCGACGCCCGCGCAGACATCATCATGCCGTGGCACAGACTGCTCGACAAGCTGTCCGAGGAGTTCAAGGCAAAGCAGACCGGCGTGAACATCGGCACCACCGGCAGAGGCATCGGTCCGTGCTACACCGACAAGGACGAGCGTATCGGTATACGCATGTACGACCTGGTTCACCCGGAAGTTCTGAAGAAGAAGATCCAGGAGACCGGCGAGCTGAAGAACCTCATCATTACAAAGGTTTACGGCGGCGAAGCATGCGACCTCGACGCTATCTATGAGGAATATAAGGGCTATGGCGAGAAGCTTGCGAAGTACATGGCGGACGCTTCCGTTATCTCGTTCGAGGCTTATCAGGCAGGCAAGAACGTCCTGTTCGAAGGCGCTCAGGCTACCCTGCTCGACATCGACTTCGGTACTTACCCGTTCGTAACTTCCTCCCACCCGATCGCAGGCGGCGCGTGCGTAGGAACCGGCGTCGGCCCGAAGATGATCGACGAGGTCATCGGCGTAGGCAAGAGCTACACCACCCGCGTCGGCAACGGTCCGTTCCCGACCGAGCTGTTTGATGAGACCGGCAACTATATCCGCGAAAATGGCGGCGAGTACGGAACGACCACCGGCAGACCCAGAAGAACCGGCTGGTTCGACGCAGTTATCATGCGCCACGCAGTACGCGTAAACGGTCTGACCTCCCTTGCGATAAACAAGTTCGACACCCTGGCGGGACTTCCCGTGCTGAAGGTGTGCGTAGCGTACAAGACAACAGACGGACAGACCCTGAAGGATTTCCCCGTGACACTTGAGGAGCTTGCAAAGTGCAGCCCCATTTACGAGGAGATCGAGGGTTACGAGGGCGACCTCTCCGCATGCAAGACCTTTGAAGAGCTTCCCGAGAAGGCTCAGGCTTACGTAAAGCGCCTTGAGGAGCTCTGCGGCTGCCCGATCAAGTTCCTGGGAATCGGCCCCGGCAGGGATCAGATCATCTACAGATAATGAAGATTCTATTCATCGGCGACGTGGTGGGAATGCGAAGCTGCGAGGCGCTGAAAAAAGCGCTGCGCGGCGCGAAGCAGAAGCTCGGTGCTGAGATCGTCATAGTTAACGGCGAGAACTCAGCGGAAGGCAACGGCATTAATCCTGCCTCCGCCGACGCGATATTCGAAGCCGGCGCGGACGTCATAACCACCGGAAACCACTGCTTCCGCCAGAAAACCATGGAAGCCGAGTGGGAGCGTTCCAGCACTATAATACGTCCTGCGAACTATGGCGACGACGTGATAGGAAAGGGCGTGTGCGTGCTCGACCGAGGGGCGTATTCCATCGCGGTCATCAACCTGATGGGAACGACTTTCATGCAGCCGCTGGAAAATCCGTTCCATTGTGTGGACAGGATCCTTGAAAGCTGTGACGCGCGCATAAAAATCGTGGATTTCCATGCGGAGGCAACCTCCGAAAAGCGCGCGATGGGCTACTACCTCGCGGGCAGGGTGTCCGCCGTGCTGGGAACTCACACGCATGTCCAGACCGCAGACGAACAGATCATTGAAGGCACTGGCTACATCACCGACGCAGGAATGACCGGTCCGAAGGATTCCATACTCGGAGTGGAGAAGGATATCATAATCGACCGCTTCCTGACCTACTACCCGAAGCGCCACAGATTCGCCGAGGGCGAAACAGAGATGAACGGAGTACTGCTGGATATAGATACAAAGACCGGCAGATGCACGTTTATAGAGAGATACAGACAGCTTATAGTGTGAGCGGAAAACTTGCAGAACGAAAGGCACCCCTGGGGTGAAAGGTGACTATATGGAGATCGTAAAGGTATCGGCACATTCCGTACCGAAATCAGTTGCGGGAGCTATCGCAGCGGTTATCCGCGAGGACGGCGAAGTCGAGGTGCAGGCGGTTGGCGCAGGCGCAGCGAATCAGGCTGTGAAGTCCATCGCGATCGCGCGGAGCTACATGGCGCTGGTCGGAGTTGACCTGATCTGTATTCCGGCGTTCACCACCGTCGAGATAGACGGCGACGAGCGTACAGCTATGAAATTTATTGTTGAGCCGAGATGATAAGGTCCCGGCGAATATGTCAGCACTGGATCATCACGCATTCAACGGCGAATGGCGCACCAGTTGGTGTGCTTTTCCCGCGCGCGGTTTTTCAGTGCTTTTTTGCAAATACTACATGGAAATTTGAGGCAATCTTCGCACAACTTGTGTGTTATGTTGCCTAAAGCCTGCGGAGGTTCCGGTGAGAGTTAAATTTTACAACATTGCGGACGATGAAAAGCTGAAGTTCGCGGTGATAGTTGCGCGCAGCGGGGGAAGATGGGTATTCTGCCGTCACAAGGAGCGCAGCACGCTTGAGATTCCGGGAGGACACCGCGAACCCGGCGAGACTGTCGCGCAGACCGCCGAGCGTGAACTCCGCGAGGAGACCGGCGCTGAGGAATTCACATTAAAACGCGTCTGCGTGTATTCCGTGACCGGAAGGAACCGTGTGAATTCCTCAGGGTCAGAGACCTTCGGAGTGCTTTACTGCGCCGAAATAACCAGTTTCGGGGAGCTGAAAAGCGAGATAGCCGAGATTGTGCTGCTTGAAGAACTTCCCGAGCGCTGGACATACCCGGAGATACAGCCCGCGCTCATAGCGGAGGCGAAAAGGAGAGGAGCGATCACATGAAAAAGCTGCTGTTTATAGCCACAGGGGGAACTATTGCAAGCGGCGACAGCGGCTCCGGACTTTCGCCGGAAGCGTCTGCGGAGGAGCTGCTTTCCGGTGTGAACCTTCCGGACGCGGAGATACACGCGATACAGCCATTCGCGCTGGACAGCACCGATTTAACTCCGCAGCACTGGATGGAGGTCGCAGCGCTTATCCGCGACCGATGGCAGGACTTCGACGGATTTGTGATTACGCACGGCACGGACACGATGGCGTACGGGGCTGCGGCGCTTTCCTGCCTTATACAGAGCGCCTGCAAGCCGGTAATACTGACAGGTTCGCAGCTCCCGATGAGCGCCCCGGACACCGACGCGCGGCGTAATCTCTCTGACGCGCTGCTGTGCGCGGAGCGCGGCAGGGCAGGAGTGTGGGTGTGCTTCTGCGGCAGGGTCATAGCCGGGAATGCCGCCCGGAAGGTGCACACCAGGGATTTTGACGCGTTCCGCGGGTTCACCGAAGACGACGAGCACCGCGTTGAGGAGTTCCTCACCGCCGAAGCGGTTGAAGACGGCGGAACTGTTTTCTACAACCGCCTTGACCCGAGCGCGGCGGTGCTGAAACTCACGCCGGGTATTTCCGCGGAAATGGTGCACGATATGGGAATACACCTGCGTGCGCTCATAGTGGAGGGCTTCGGAATGGGCGGGATCCCGGACTACGGGAACGGAGAGCTTGCCGAGGTTTTCCGGAACCTTTCGTCATGCGGGGTTCGCGTGATAATGACCACACAGGTGTTCCAGGGCGGCTGCGACCTGTCGGTGTACAAGGTCGGCAGGGCGGCTCAGGAAGCAGGGCTTATCGCCGCAGAGGGCATGACGACGGAATACGCGGTAATGCGCGCGATGTGGGCGCTTGCGTATTCCTATGACGCAGATAATTTCAGGGGACTTTTCCTTGACCAGAGGAACTGACACGACGCAGACAGGAGGATAACATGAAAAACGAACTGAAAAAGCTCAACTACAAGAATTTTATCATGCTGACCATCGCGGGATTCATCAATGCGTTCGGCATTACGGTGTTCCTTATGCCGGTGAATCTGTACGACAGCGGCATTTCCGGAACGTCTATGCTGCTGGGGTATCTCACGCCGGATTACCTTTCGCTCTCGATATTCCTGCTGGTTCTGAACCTCCCGCTGTTCCTGTACGGATTGAAGCGGCAGGGTCTTGCGTTCACCATCTACGCCTGCTACGCGGTGGCGTGTTACTCGTTTTTCTCATGGCTCATCACCGACGTGCTTCCGATAGACGTGTCCCTCGCCTCGCCGCTTGCCGAGAACGATCTCGTGCTGTGCTCGCTGTTCGGAGGCGTTATCTCCGGCGTGGGAAGCGGCCTTGCAGTACGTTTCGGCGGCGCTATGGACGGTATCGAGGTTCTGGCGGTAATTTTTTCGAAAAAACTCAGCATGACTGTCGGCACGTTCGTTATGATATACAACGTGATACTCTACATAGCCTGCGGATTCATATTTGAGAGCTGGGTGCTCCCGCTGTATTCAATCATCGCGTACTATGCGGCGCTGAAAACGCTCGACTTCATCGTTGAAGGCATCAGCCGTTCCAAGGCGGCGTTTATCGTCACGCTGAAACCCTCTGAGGTAGGAAAGGCGCTCAGCGATAATTTCGGCTGCGGGATCACCGAAATACCCGCCAGAGGCGGCTACTCCGGCACGGACAGAACTGTGCTGTACTTTGTTGTAAACCGCTTCCAGATAGGAAAAATGCGTTCCATAGTACATGACGTCGACCCGACTGCGTACATCACCATCAATGACGTAGCGGATATTTTCAGCGCAAACCACGACGCGGATAAAACAAAAGAGACCGCAGCCGCCGAAAAGTGACCTCGTATTGTAGAAAATAACAAAATCCGCCGCGCCGCGGCATGAGATTTTTCTTGCGGAACTGTTGACAAAACCGCTTGAATGTGCTATCATAGTAAAGTACCGCGCAGGCGGTGCAGATAAATACAGATATTTACATATGGGAAGGAACACAACTATGAAAATCAAGAGAATAGCAGCCCTGCTTCTGGCAGGAATCATGAGCGTCGGACTCTGCTCCTGCGCTTCCAGCAACACTTCCTCCGCATCCGAGAGCAGCTCTGCCGCAGAAAGCAATGCGGACGGCTCCGCGGCTGACAGCACCGACAGCACAGCTTCCGAGGGCGGCGACTGGCAGTACATAGCCGACAAGGGCAATTTCGTTGCAGGCATCACACTGTTCGAACCGATGAACTACTACGATGAGAACGGCGAGCTGACCGGCTTTGAGACCGAGTTCACAAAGGCAGTATGCGAGAAGCTCGGCGTTGAGGCAAAGTTCCAGGAGATCGAGTGGGATAAGAAGGAGATCGAGCTTAACGCAAAGACTATCGACGCTATCTGGAACGGTCTGACCGTTACCGAGGAGCGCAAGGAGAACATGGGCTTCTCCAAGTCCTACGTAAGAAACAAGCAGGTCGTAGTTATCAAGGCAGACAACAAGGATAAGTACACCGACGAGGCTTCCATGGCTGGCGCTTCCTGTGCGGCTGAGAGCGGCTCCGCAGGCCAGACCGCTATCGAGACAAGCTCCGTTCTTTCTCAGAACGAGTTCGTAGGCGCTTCCGCACAGAAGGACGTTCTGCTTGAAGTCAAGGCAGGCACTGTTGAGCTGGGCGTTCTGGACTATGTAATGGCTAAGGCTTCCATTGGCGAAGGCACAGACTACAGCGACCTGATGATCGTTGAGGGCGTTGAGCTTGCACCTGAGGAGTACGCGATCGGCATGAGAAAGGGCGATACCGAGACCATCGAGAAGGTCAACGGCGCTATTGATGAGCTGGTTGCAGACGGCACACTGAAGGCTCTTGCTGAGAAGTACGGTCTGGCTGACGTTTACGCATTCGATAACTGATAAACCAAATCGGTAATGCGGGGTGGGACTTTAAGCCCCACCTTGCTTTTTATTTAGAGAACGAGGTCATAAAATGTCATTTCTTGAAGTAACCGCGCAGCTTGCGAACGGATTCGTCACTACGCTGCTCATTTTCGGCGTGACGCTTGTGGGAGCTATCCCGCTCGGACTGCTGATAACGCTCGGCTCAATGTCGAAGATACCCCCGGTAAAGTGGATATTCAAGATTTTCGTCTGGATAATCCGCGGAACGCCGCTTATGCTTCAGATAATCCTGGTGTTCTACGGGCCGGGTCTGATGGGGATGGGTGTGAAGTTCGACAGACTTTTGGCGGTTATCCTCGCGTTCATTATCAACTACGCCTGCTATTTTTCGGAGATCTACCGCGGCGGTATCGAGAGCATTCCGAAGGGGCAGTACGAGGCGGGTCAGGTGCTGGGCATGACCAAGGCGCAGATTTTTTTCAAGGTAGTGCTGTTCCAGGTCATCAAGAGAATAGTTCCGCCAATGGGCAACGAGATAATCACGCTTGTCAAGGATACGTCCCTGGCGCGCGTTATCGCGGTCGTGGAGCTTGTAAAGGCTGCGGAGACCATCGTTTCCCTGAAGTCGCTCATCTGGCCGCTGTTCTACGTCGGGGCGTTCTACCTGCTGTTTACCGGCATCGTTACGCTCCTGCTGAACTACGCGGAGAAGAAGCTGAACTACTACCAGGGCTGAGCGGAGGTGCAAAATGGCATTATTAGAGGTCAACGGAATATTCAAACGCTTCGGAAAGACCGAGGTGCTCAAGGGCATAGATTTTTCAATGGAAAAGGGCGAGGTGCTGGCGATAATCGGCTCCTCGGGAAGCGGCAAGACTACACTGCTGCGCTGCCTGAACTTCCTTGAGACGCCGGATTCGGGGCGGATAGTTCTTAACGGCGATGAGATCTACAATGCGGAGGCGAAGTACACCGACCGGGAGATACGCGAGAAGCGCCTGAATTTCGGACTGGTGTTTCAGTCGTTCAACCTGTTTCCGCAGTATACTGTGCTCAGGAACGTCTGCCTGGCTCCGGAGATGATGAGGATAAACCAGAGCGCGGAAAAGCTCTCCCGCGCGGACAAGGCGCGCATAAAGAGCGAAATAGAGGATAACGCCAGGACGATACTTGCCTCCGTAGGGCTTTCCGAGAAGCTGATGAACTATCCCTGCGAGCTTTCCGGCGGTCAGCAGCAGCGAGTTGCGATCGCAAGGGCGCTTGCAATGGAGCCGGTCATACTGTGCTTCGACGAGCCTACGTCAGCCCTCGACCCGGAGCTCACCGGCGAGGTGCTGCGGGTTATCAGGGAACTCAAGGACGCGGGGCGCACGATGATCCTGGTGACACACGAGATGGGCTTCGCGAGGAGCGCGGCTGACAAGGTTATCTTCATGGCGGACGGAGTTATTGAGGAGTACGGCACGCCGGAGGAGGTTTTCGGAAGTCCCAGGAGCGAAAAGACTATATCCTTCCTGGAAAAGTCGCTGGAAAACATCACCTGATTGATCGTTTTGCAATTTTGCCGTTTCTAACTTGCAAATCTACAAACGTAAATAACAAAATAAAGCGATAGAAAATCGCTAATTGAAATATAGAATCAACTATATTTCAGCCGAGTTCACTGGATTTGTGCAATATGCACTACGAATCAATACAAAAGCATAAAAGTATTTGTGCATATATGTGATTGACAAATCGGCGTATTTCGGCTAAAATATAAGTGTAATCAAGAAACAAAGGCGTTTCAGAGTACGGGGTAAGTGCCCCTGTCTGAAGCGCCGTTTTTGTTTCCGCGAACTAAACATAACTCTAAGGAGGAAAAGGGACATGGCAGAACATTTTAACGTGGTTGAACAGTTCGGTATCGACGTTTTCAATGAGGAAACGATGAAGCAGAGGCTTCCGAAGAACGTATTCAAGGCTCTGAAAAAGACCATCGCCGAGGGCAAGGAGCTAGACAGCAGCATTGCCGACGTAGTTGCAAGCGCAATGAAGGACTGGGCGATCGAGAAGGGTGCAACACATTACACACACTGGTTCCAGCCGATGACCGGTATCACCGCTGAGAAGCACGACAGCTTCATCTCCCCGATGGGCGACGGCACTGTTATCATGGAGTTCTCCGGCAAGGAGCTTATCAAGGGCGAGCCCGACGCGTCCAGCTTCCCGTCCGGCGGTATCAGAGCAACGTTCGAGGCAAGAGGCTATACCGCATGGGATCCTACCTCCTATGCATTCGTAAAGGGCGGTTCGCTTTATATCCCGACCGCATTCTATTCCTACTCCGGTGAAGCGCTGGATAAGAAAACTCCTCTGCTTCGCTCCATGGACGTTGTTTCCGACGCAGCTCTGAGAATACTCAGACTTTTCGGCAATACCACCACAAAGAGAGTAGTTGCAACCGTAGGCGCTGAGCAGGAGTACTTCCTGGTAAACAAGGCTACCTACGATAAGAGAAAGGACCTGATCTTCACTGGCAGAACGCTGTTTGGCGCTCCGGCTCCCAAGGGACAGGAACTTGACGACCACTACTTCGGATCTATCAAGGACCGCGTAGCTAACTACATGAAGGATCTCGACGAGCATATGTGGAAGCTCGGCATCACCTCCAAGACAAAGCACAACGAGGTGGCTCCGGCACAGCACGAGAACGCTCCGATCTTCGCGCCTGCAAACCTCGCTACCGATCAGAACCAGCTCACAATGGAGCTTATGAAGAAGATCGCCCTTGAGCACGATCTGGTTTGCCTGCTCCATGAGAAGCCGTTCGCAGGAATCAACGGTTCTGGTAAGCACGATAACTGGTCTCTGTCCACTGACGATGGACAGAACCTGCTGGATCCTGGTAAGTCTCCGATGGAGAATGCGCAGTTCCTGACATTCCTGGTTGCTATCATCAAGGCAGTTGACGAGTATTCCGACCTGCTGCGACTTTCCGTGGCTTCTGCAGGCAACGACCACAGACTGGGCGCTAACGAGGCACCTCCTGCAATCATCTCTATCTTCCTCGGCGAGGAGCTTGAGAACGTTATCGAGGCTCTTGAAGAGGGCAGGGAGTACACATCCGGACACTCCATGTTCAACGTGGGCGTATCTTCTCTTCCGAACTTCCCGAAGGATACCACCGATAGAAACAGAACATCTCCGTTCGCATTCACCGGCAACAAGTTCGAGTTCAGAAGCGCAGGTTCCAGCCTGAACATTGCTGGTCCGAATACCGTACTGAACACTATCGTTGCTAATTCTCTGACTGAATTCGCAGATGAACTTGAGAAGGCTGACGATTTCAATGCAGCTCTGCATGATCTGCTTGTAAAGAACATCAAGGCTCATAAGAGAATAATCTTCAACGGCAACGGCTACGGCGCTGAGTGGCTCGTAGAGGCTGAGAAGCGCGGTCTGCCGAACCTCAAGACTACTGTAGACGCTATTCCGGCTCTGACTGCTGAGAAGAACGTTAAGGTATTCACAAAGTTCGGCGTATACAGCGAGGTCGAACTGCACGCGCGTCAGGAGATCAACTATGAGAACTACTCCAAGATCATCAACATTGAGGCGCTGACCACCAGCGACATGGCAAAGACCGAGATCCTTCCCGCTGTAATGAAGTTTGCCAAGGACGTATGCGACATGGCTGCAAGCAAGAAGGCGGTAGGCGTAGAGCCGACAGTCGAGGTTGCAATGGCAAACAAGGTCAATACACTGACCATCTCACTGAACGAGAAGATCGACGCGCTGAATGCAGCTATTGTGAAGGCGCAGGGAGTATCGGACTACGCAGAGCAGGCTAAGGTATACTGCGAAGAGGTATTCGTTGCAATGCAGAGTCTCCGTGCAGTAGCCGACGAGCTTGAGACGATCGTAGGCGAGGATTACTGGCCGTTCCCGACATATGATGAACTTCTGTTCAACGTATGATCCGCAGAAAAACTAGAGTATGCGGCAATGACACATGACTTAAAGCGTAAATTCTCGCTTTAAGATATCCCGCTCCCTTTCCCTTTTTGGGGCTGTCGATTGGCAGCCCCTTTTTTCTTGCGGTAGTTTTGATCTGCTATTTCATGCGCTGTGATGAATCTGTTTGCATGTTTTAAACTTTTTTCGATTTTTTAAAATTTTTCCGAAAAAGCTATTGACTTTTTCAAATAAACGTGGTATAATAATCAAGTCGTTAAGAGTGATTCAAAAACGACAGTGAATATGGCGGTATAGCTCAGTTGGCTAGAGCACTTGGTTCATACCCAGGGTGTCATTGGTTCGAATCCGATTACCGCTACCATTAAAAAACCGCATACGTTTGTTGTGCGGTTTTTTATTTAGGCCCGTTGGTCAAGCGGTTAAGACGTCGCCCTTTCACGGCGGAATCATGGGTTCAATTCCCGTACGGGTCACCAGACTTAAATCCCCCGAATGGCTTTACTAAGCCGTTCGGGGGATTCTCTATTTCCGGAAAAGTTCATTTGATCATTGTTTGATCATTATTTTAAGATGCTTCGTTTTTATCGGCTGCCGATTTGCTCTGCAGGTCGGTATCAGAGTTGCTTTCCGGGCAACCATTAGCCCCGATTTTCAGCACATTGGTAATTGGGTTCAAGTCCATTTTCCCTCAAAAAATATCTACGGAAGTGCATTTCTGATTTTGGGCATAATGTCTATTTTGCCTAACATAGTTGGATCCCTCCGCCCAGTTCAAAAGTTCGGTTCGAGTGGTGCGTTGTTGGAGGGAGGTTGTGCTTGGTGGTTCGGTAGGATAGGTCGGGATTATAGGTTATAAGTTCAGGTGCCGCAGTGAAAGCTGCAGCGTTTTATATCACATTCATTCTGTAAAGTTTACGCGATAATTTCGGACAGCACAACAAATGACCGGAACAACTTTGTGGATGTGAGAAGGTACGAAATGCCGTTTGAATGCTTATTCGCAAACAAGAAGCTTAACACGGTGTTCTTCCACGACCAACTGTTCGCGAATATACACCGGCAACGCGGTATGTTGAGCACGCTAATCGTGGTGTCAGCAGCAGTGTAATTTGACACGGAAACAGAAGTGAAATGCAGTACAAAAGAAGTTATTCGTACCACTGACGGCAAGTTGTTCTGACAACTTGCTCTGTTCTTGAAATATTCCACCTTGCTTTTCGATAGGAACAACCAACCACATTCGCTGCCATTGCAAAACCGCCTGTCCCCCGCACGAAACAGCAGGTGTTTTTTATGGAAAAATCTGTCGGACAATCACGGCTTTTCACTTGATTCAACTGTCAGCCCTTCGCTCCTTTTCTTATCCGAGTCGGCGTCAATCCATAATATTCCCGTATCTTCCTGCTCATATCATTTGAACAGCAGAAACCGACAGCCACGGAAA
>OJOI01001011.1_pt1 | contig 17202 bp, 33 predicted proteins | sample 1598061 | NCBI WGS metagenome assembly OJOI01 (sample SAMN01915224, study PRJEB22387) | human gut metagenome | isolation source: stool | host: Homo sapiens | place: USA
GACCTTCGATATCATCAGATTTGCGCCGCGCTCTTTTGCGAACTTGTCGATGGAATACTGCTGACCCTTCTGTCATGTTTGTTCTCCTATGTATTTCTTGAATAACTCTACTATCTGTTCGAATTCCGCTTCTTTGTAACGGTCATACAAAGCTTTCGCTAAACCGTCAATCGCTTCATAGTTCCAGTCGCCAGTAGGAGAGATGTAATCCATTAGTCGTAAGCCGTCTATTCTTACTTTTATCATTCTGCTGCACCCCTTAGTCTAACAGGTCAGCCAGTTGTGCTGTCTCGCTGCGTTCTGTCTTGTTCAGGTAGACATATCCAAAGTGCGGGTTGCCAGCCAGACACTGAATTGCCTTACGCATACCGCTGTTATTTTCAAACACGGCCTCGTCAGTCTGCTTCAGGTCGCCATCAAGCCACAGCATAGATCCCTCACCAACACGGCCAAGTAGCAGCTGTACATGTTCTTTGGTCAGATTTTCAGCTTCTGAAACCATAATAATTGCGTTCTTGTAGTCGCGGCCACGAATAAATCCAAGGTGAGCTACTTCTACCTGCCCATTATTGATCCAGTATTCCAAACCAGCCTCGCCGCCCAAGTGATCAGCCAGAGGACCAGCAAAAGAAGCAGCGCCGAGCTTCTCTAGTAGAGTGCCAGGCAGTGCGCCCAGCTCCTTGGTATTCTTGACTTCGATGTTATTGCGAATCCAGATCAGCTTCTCAACCTTGTGCTTCTCGATCATATCAATGGCAGAGGACACCATAAGCATTGTCTTGCCGCTGCCGAATGTTCCAGCCAGCATCTTAACGGTAATATCATCGTTCTGCAGCATATCAAATGCGAGCTTCTGTTGGTCATTGAGCGGTTTTACGTCGCCAGTGAAGCGATTGCTGATCTTTTTGTATTTGAGTGGTACATATTTCTTGCCATTCCATCGTAGCCAGCCTACCGCATTGCCTGCCGGCATATCATCGTCTACTGTATCTGGATCACGAACAATCAGATAGCTATTCACTGGAGTGTCAAACAGATTCTGATATGTATAGCCTTCATCGTGGGTCTGATATGCCATCGCCATGGCTTCCTCGCCGCCTTCATCAAGAGTGACTTCGGTCTAGCCAGTGTAGTCATTGTTGGCGTTTGTTGCTGCATCGGGATAGGTGAATTCGATCGGCAGATAAAGAATGCCGCTGGCAATATTGGCGCAACTTAGGTCGCTGGTTACGAACTTAAAAGAATCAATATTGGCCTGGATCTGTCGCTGTGCTTCCGGGAGTCCGGCTTCAATCGCGTCATCCAGATTGCGCTGCATCTCGTCCAGATACCAGCGGGCGGTTGCCATGATTGTCGCGTCGTTGTTATCACTGATCGGTTTGCCATCGAGAATGTAGAACAGGGAAGACATGGGGACTGCCACTACCATAAAGGTGTTGTCGTCGTGATGCTCGGCCAGCAGGCGGGTTACAGTACGTGCCTTATAGCGGATCTCTTCGCTCTTCTTGCCGCTTGTCTTGATCTCTTCCAGCTCGTGCAGCGTCATATCGGCAATCAGAAACGGCTCTGTTGCGCCAGAGGCTGTTGCACTGACAGGTTCGAAAGCGGCGGCTCCCAAATCAAGAAGCGCGGAGGTGTCATAAAACTTCATTAACGGGTTATCCTCCTTTTATAATGATATTGTAAAGTGTGATTGACTGCTGAAAATATAAGCTCGCAGCTGTGGAGAGAACTGCGGGCTTTTTCTTTATACCTTATTATACACCCATGGCGCTGTAAAAGCAATAGTTTTGTGCAAAATACCGGAATAAAATAAACTGTTGTAATAATAAATAAAATATAGTAAAAATAGCAGAAAAATTATTAAAATTAAGCCAAAATGAGCAAAAATAATGCATTTTAAGCGTTTCTACGGCGCTTTTGGGGCGCTGTTACGCGGTGATCAAGGCATAACTGCATGAAGATTGGGGTGAAAATCACGATTGACGCGGAGTGTTTTATAACGATAATACGTTGTTTACCGGATACGAAATCGGTGGTTAAAAATGGGTGTTTTACGGGTGCGCAGATAGGGGAGATGATTGGTGATTTATGGGCGATCAACAGGTGATTTTGGGTGCTGGTGACTGCGAATTAGGAGCGAATGCGGATGGATGATTGTTGCGTGGAGGAGGCGAGTGAGTGGCAGGCGAGGTGCGAAAACCGGGTGATTTGGTACGGGCTGGGGAGATGGAATAACTGGTACGCACGACCCAAACTCGACCCTTTTTCCAATTTTTAACATCCCCCCGGTATGGCCTGAAAAGTCTAGGAATCATGCGGGTTTTCGGTGAATGCTACATTCTGTTATTAGGTGGTATTCGAGTGCTGAAAATCCAAAATAGTTTGTGCCGTTTTTGTTGCGCTTGCAACGTTTTGAGCGCTTTTTATTGGCATTTCTTTACAACTGGAATAATCGCGCCTACTATATATACAGGCCCTGCCGCCGTGGCAGGGACGGTATCACACTTATATATAAAGGAGCTTGACCATGAAAAACATGAACAAAGCAGTTTGGTGCGCAAAAATGGCAAATCGTTGGGCTTTTCTTGTCCGTAACGCGCGGGCACTTGTTGACCGTAACGTGGGCACCATGCAGGACGTTGAGCGCTGTTATAAAGAGTACAGCCGCCTGTATTGCCTGTCTGCCTACTATCTCAAACAGGCATACGGCGCGCCCATAGTAGACGCGCCCGCCGTTGACTATACTGTATGGGACTATTGATAAAAAGGAGTAACTAACCATGGAAAAGATTGCTATTACATCCACCTACAACGCCGTTTATAATCCGGTGCATTGCTACCATATCCGCGCACATTTTGACCGCGCCACTATTCGCCGTGTATGGCTCCATACCGTTGCAACGCGGACAATTGCGCGCCCTATTCCTACCACCACCACCAACAACAACGGCGCGCGGCTTGTCCCCGCCCATGATGTGTTAGTATATCCCCGCGCCGTTTATCGGTACACGGCAGGGCGCGCTATTGAGACTTTACCGGACGGCGCGCCGCGTCTGGCACACGTCCCCGCCTATACCACCAACGATACAGAACAGCCCTTGTACAGCCGTCCCCGCGCAACTGCCGCGCCTGCCGCTGTATACATCCCTGCTAACAGCCCTACAACACGCGCGGCAGGTGCTTCAATCCCCGCACCGGAATATAATAGCAGTACAGCCGCAAAAACAGCCATTCAAGCGCGGCAATATGGCAACGTCCAAACCCTTGCAACGCGCGCAACAATCAGCGCCGTCAAACTTGCAATCTCCCCGCGTGCACGCTTTGTAAAAGTTGAAGCAGTTGACGAAAAGACGGCAGAAATTGACGGCGAAACGGTCAACGTCACAACGCTGGAAAGTGCAGACGGGGACGCGCGCGGCAGTTATACAGACACGTTAAAAAACGCGCTTGTTTCCCTGCAAAAATACGCGCATAGCGGCGTTGAAGCATACCCGGAAAACAGTGACGCGGCTGAACTTTTGAGCGTTGCAACACTGGAAATACTTGAACAGGCGCGGCGTGTCGGAATTGACGCGGAAACATGGGCCAGCGGATACAATACAGACGGTACACCATTAACGCGGATTATTACAAACCACAAAGAAGCGGGAAAAGTCGTTATTGGATATCGCGCGGTATTTGCCGCCATTACTGCCGCTGTAAATTGTGCCATTCGTGGGGAAAGAACACGGCAGGATAACAAGGTATCCATTGACGCGGTATCCATGGGAAACGACACTAAAAGCCCTGCCGCCTACGATGTGCCAGACTTTTACAGTATGGATAGCGGCGCGGCGCTGGAATTGTCCGATACTATCCGTTACTGTATTGTTACGGCGTGCAAAAAACAGGACGTGGCCGCGCGGCGTTGCTTTATCGCTTCAAAGCTATCTGCCGGATATACACAAGCAGAAATTGCCGTTATGGTAGGCCGTACACAAAGCGCCGTTGCAAAGGATATAGCCGCTATTAGAGACGCGCTTGCGTCCATCATGGACAGTAGCGCCGCCATTGGATACAGCGCCTATACAGCCACTTATACAGCCGCCCAAAAAGCCGCAAAAGATAGCGGCGAAAAGTTTGACCACGTAGCCGCTGAAAAAGCCGCTGAAAAGGCCGCGCGTGTCGCTGTTCTAGCAAGCCGCAAAAAGTAAACATTCCATCCCTGCCGCCCACGTTGGGCGGCTTTTTTCGTCCCATTTATTACCCATATTTCAAGCGCCTATTTTAGCCTGTTTACAGGGCTTTGTAGGCGCTTTTTCTTTTCCCTATATACTACCATTCCAGCCACTTTTACACGCTTTACAGGGCTTTACAGCCGCCTTTGCAGGTGGTGCAGGTGAATGCACTTTATACAGCCGCGCCGCGCGTCCTGCTATCAACTGCCGCTAAACTTTTTCAAAAAAATTTTTCTGTTTTGGAATAATCCACGCCGTTTTAACTCCCTTATTAGTGTAAACAGCACAACAACAAACAGCACAACAAAAAAGCGCTGGAAAAGTTGAGCGCGCGAAAAAACAGCTTGAAAAACTTTTCAAAAAAAGTTTGAAAAACTGGAATAAAACGCGGCTGTTTAACTCCCTTATATAAGGAAGTTAAAAAACGCCACGACAAAACACGCGGCGAAACACGCGGCAAAAAAATTTCAAAAAGTTTTAGATTTTTGGAATATTTCAGCCGCTTTTAACTCCCTTATAAGTGTAAAAAGTTCAACAACAAAACAGAAACGCAAAACAAAAGCGCGGACGTTTTGAAGTTGGATTTTTCAATATTCCGTTTGAGTAAATCGTTCAAGTTTGCCAGCGTGTAAACCAATAAACGATCGAAAAGGCGGTACTGCCACAGGCAGGAAACTTGTTAGCTCAATTTGAACTATTCTGACCGCAAATCCCCAACGAAACGTCAGAACGTCGGCACCATGGGCGTGGAATCATGGAGCAGTATGAAATTGCGTCAATACTAAACTCGGCTTGAGGATGAAACGCAAATGGCATAGGACAACAATATGTAAACGGGGAATTTTGTCAATGTGATTCACCACGTCGGCACACATTGCAAGAGGAACGGCAGACTATTGGGATTCCGCGAGGATGAATGGCAGCCATCTCCAAAATAGCGCAATAGTAAATTGCAATGCAAACTACATAACTGAACTATACAATAAAAACGCAAGTTCCATTCGGAAAGTGTGTTTCGTGTAAGATGAATCGGTTTGAAGATGAGGAATCGCAAGATGAATCGTAGAATTGATGAATCGCACATAAATCATGCAAGTGCAACGCAAGAACAACGGCAACGGAATACATTGTGTGAAATGGAGTCTAAATAAACGTGAATAGTATTAGGCCGCTCAGCAATGGGCGGCTTTCTCTATAAACCGAAACGCAAGCCCTGCGGTACGCCGTGGGGTTTGTGTCGTGCCGAGAGATAGGCTATCGGTGCCCGATGAGGATGCAAGCCTAAATGGAGGAAAATACTATGGCTAACACTACGAAAATCACGTTGTCTGCCGCTGAGCTGAAAACCGCTCTGGCCGCAAAACAGACTGAGCTGGATGCCGCGAAAAACGCGCTTCAGGATGCTCTGAGCTGTGACCCGATTGACATGAAGCTCTTGAAGGAGTGCCGCGAAAAGGCCGCAACGGCCTGCGAAGAGTGGAACGACCTCAACGTTCAGATGATCTACGCCGGTTGCTATGAAACCGAAAACCCGATGCTGGCCGCCTGCAAGTATGGCGCTGTGATGAAGAAGAGCATCGCCGAGAAAGAGAAGGACAACGGAACTGTGACTGTCGAAGTCAATGAGCGCCGTTCCCGCAACGCAATCGACCTTGTGGACTTCAACGCAAGAAGCCCGAAGGATGGCAACCTGTTCGTCAATGGTCAGTGGCCGTACTATGCTGAGACCTTTGCAAGAGCACTGGCGAACGACATTGGCAAAGGGCTGGAGCTGTCCGAAGCTGACCAGAAAAAGCTGAACGAAAGCTACAAAGACGCTCTGGACAATGACAAGTGGGTCTGTCTGACTGCCGCAAACCCCAGCACCGGCAACATGGTGAAAGATCTTCAGGGACTGGTGGATATGATTCTCTTTATCCCAGATGAAAAGTGTCCTGATAAGAACAAGTTCAAAGTGTTCTCCCGTGATGCTCGTTTCGTGGATACCCGTAAGGCAAAGGCAGGCAAGGCCCTGCTGAGCACCAGAACGATTCGCGGCAAAGAGATGACCGCTGTAATCGGCGATATCATGTACCATCTGACCACCGGCAATCCGTACTCCATCGACTGCTGATGCAAGCAATCGCTATGAAAAGCCGACTGAGCGGCTATAAAAAGGCGTTAGGCTCAGTGCGTGGGGCCCTTCGGGGTCCCGGTCGCATTACAGAAATGAACGGAAGTAGTGCGAAAGAAAGGATGAAAGCTGTATGAAGTTCAATATCTATTTCGATGATGGTGTCATACTCCCCACTGAGGACATGAAAACCGCTTTCAAAGCGTGTGACATGCCTGATCGTGTGGCCGCTGTGACTGCCGTGAACTACAACGGAACGGAAGAGGTTCTGTGGGGTGAAAAGCCCTGCGAAGCCGCTCCCGATGAAAGCGCGTACTGGACGTATCCTCATCCCATCGCAACGAATGCAACCATTGACGAAATCGGATTCAAATCTCCCTTTGCTCTCAAAGTAAGAGTGCACAACAAGGAAACCGACCGGTATGAATCCCTTTTTTATGAACTGGATGAAATCGGTTTCAAGAACGCAATGAAAGACGTTGAAACCATGATTGCCAACAAGCGCTCGAACTGGACTGCAACAAAACGAATCCTGACCGCAAGATTCTTCTCCAATAAAAATGGTCAGTTCTATCTGGAACGCTCATTCAATTTCGCATTCTAAATGCAATCGCCTAATGAGATCGAAAAGGAGAGCTCGCCGGGTATGAAATCAAAAATAATAGCTAGTGTCCCGAGCATGACGTTAAACTGCTTTGCCCTCAATATCAGAGCCTCCACGCGGCGAGGGTGGATAACCAACAAATCTGAGCTGGAATCCGGAATGAATCCATGATATAATAACCTCAACGAAACCCAAGTCCAATGAAAGGGGTATTATATTATGGAGCCAGAATACCTGCGCGATCCGAATGAAGTTGCTTTTGAAGAATTTATGAAACAGATGGGCGACAAGATAAAACGTCAGAATAAAAATCTGATTATAAATCCTGCCGCAATGAAAAAAGCATCTGAAATCATAAAATATTTTAAGGCGATTCAAGAAGATGATAGTGAAGGCGATTACAACATCAAAATAACTATGAGCGTCGATCCTATGATTGCTTATAATGCAATGATCGTTGTAAATTTCGAAGATTTCGGCCGCGTGAAATCGCAGTATGAAAAATTCTTTGAAATCTTAAAACTTTGTGACAGTTTCAGTATTGGCGCAGGTCAAAACGAAACCGTTACAATGAATCTGTTCGTCGAACACTATCTCGTCAAAATCTAAACCCGGATTCCAAACGCAAGCCCTATGAGTATCACAGCTCGTAGGGCTTTTTCTTATGCCAAAACGTCGATGAATTCCTCTGGCGGTATCGGAGTGAATTCGTTCAGCGTTTTCTTTTTACCTCTTTTCCTTGTCCAAAATGCTGGGCGATTTACGGTACCAGGGCAGACGTAACCGTAACCACAACCAAACAAAAATTGAAAGGAGCTTAGCAAAATGAAATTCGTCAGAATCAACGGTGAAAACCACGCCGGTTACGCTCTGCTTGATATCGTCGAGCATAAAACCACGAGCATGACTGTTGCAGAGCTGATGGAAGCTCTGTCCAAGTGCAGTCCGGACGCATACGTTACGTTCGGCAATAATTACGATGATTATGTCATCGAAACCGTAAACCAGATTTGAGTATCAAACGAAAAGGAGAATCATCATGGATTACTTTAGTGTTGAATTCATTTTCGCTTGCGGCATCATCGTTGGTGTCGCTCTGGCAATCGTAGCGCAGTCTATCTGGCATGATGTTTTCGCCGGGCAGCACGGCACCACTAAGCGCCGCTGTCACTAAGCGATGCAGCCACAGCAAGCGTCACCGTTCGAATCTAAATCTAAAAAGAAAGAGGTATATCGTTATGAAATCCATTCTGAAATCGCTGAAGCAATCCGCCCGTTCCATGGCAGTGACAGTCGCCGCTGTCTTTCTGATGGCCGCAATCTTTGCCCTGCCGGTTCCCACTGCAAGTGCCGCCACTGCAAGTGCCGATGGTCACAAGCCTGGTCTGAATGGTCATTACATCCTGACTGGTATGGCCACTCGATATGATGTGATTACTGGTCTTGATTTGCACGACAACGAAAGCACCCTGTTGTACTGTACGATTGAGGACGAAAACGGTGATGCCTGGTGTTATGCTTACGAACTGGGCAGTGAAGTGCCGCCTGTGAATCAAAACTTGACCCTCATTATGAATTGCAATGATACTCCTGATGATATCGACGATGATATCATCGAAGATATTCTGTGGTGCGACTGCACTGCTGAGAAAGATTGAATATGATAATCTGGCGGCATTTGCTGCCATTTAATAAAACAAAAAAGAGAGGTAAAACAAAATGGATAACATGAAACTGCTCAGATACGCCCGCGCCGCCGCCGTCGACAAGTGGTGGTGCTATGACAAGATTGCCAATCAGTATGCAGGTCACCGCGCTGAAAGCCTGGCTCGTAAGTTGGCTGATGAAGCAAAGGCGGATGTGAATGCAATCGCCGAGATGATTCGCGCCGAAGAAGCCAAGCGGCGTCTGAATGCCGATGTGATTGCAGAGCTGAAGAATCTGGCCGAGAAAATCGTCGCCAAGGAGCAGTCCGCCGAGACACAGCAATCCGCCGGGGCCCAGCGCATGAAACAGGCCATCAAAGAAGCTCCCTACGTCCTTGTTGTCAAGTGGAATAATCCCATCATGGGCGAAATGGAATACCCCTGCAAGAGTTACGCAGATGCCGAGAAGAACTTTGAAACCGCCAAGCGCGAAGTTCACAATGGCAACGTAACCGAAGCTCATGTGTATGAGCAGGGTGAAGGTCAGCGTGTTCCCGTGATGGGCATTTTGAGTGGCAAGCTGTAAGCCGACTGGTGAAAGGAGGCATTCGCCAAGTGCTGACAGTGAAACAAGTCTTTGAACTCGCTCGTGACGGAGAATTCGAACAATATAATTCGGCTATCAAATATGGTAATTTCGCTCTGGCAAAGCAAAACTTTCAAACTATCAAAGAGATCCAGAGTGTTCTTGAAAACCTCGACAAAAAAGAAAACTATATCGCCAGCTCGAATCCAGGCACTGAAACCGCTGTTCTCTTTGCTCTGAATCTGAAAGAAGGCGATGTACAGAAGCTCAAAGCGGCAAAACGTCCACAACCAGTGCAGCTGTATCAAGTTCGCGTCACCCATTTGACGGGCGACGAACAGGTGTTGCGATTTCCGATTCTGGCCGCAGCCAGTTCTACGCTCGAGCTGCTCAAATATGAGTTGGAAGTCGGGCGAATCCGTGGGGCAAAAATCGTCAGGGTAATTCCCAGTGTCGGCATGAAAGAAACTTTGGTAAGCATTGGCGAAACTGAAGGGGAGGACACTTTCTAATGATTTTGTCAGAGATCTATCAGATGCATGACAGATTGTGCGCCGTTGTGCTGGACCCGGAAAGCGAAACTCTTACGCCGATTCGTGTCGTAAATTTGGATACGAAAGAGCTGATCCCGCAGTTTTTCAGTGATGCGAGGGCTGGATTTCCTGATGCGAAACCATTCCGACCGTACAATCCCAACAGCCTGAACTGGCTCATCATTGAAAAATATGGTCTGCTGGTTGCATCTATCAATAATCGGGGTGGATTTATCGTGTTTGAAAATCCTGATATGATTCCTCTGACAAAATCTCTATTCAGCAAGAAAGCGAGATTGAATTATGAGAGACGTTTTTCCTCCAGAGAAACATGCAATCGCCGTGTATCCTCTTAACAACTGGGGCGGGCTTGAGATCACAGCGATTGAAGAGGCGTGTGTTGAAGTCGCAATCAACAATGGTGAGCGCCGCAAGCAGGCTGGCCGCCACAAAATCTATCAGACGAACAAGGGCCATGCGTACTTCATTATGCATGGCTCTCGTTATTATCTGGACGAATTTACAAGAGTATAAGCGCCGCAGCAGCCGTAAGAAGCGCCGCAGCGCAGCAGTCGAAAGGAGCAATATGAATTATGTTCGCAACATACCTTAGTGACACGGATTCCACCTGGATGCAAGAGCGCCGTCATAAGCGCCGCATCGAATTGGCTGACCCGTACTTCCTGCCCTATAGCAGACTCCGGCCGCGTGTTCAAATCGAATTGCAGTTTCACATTCTGACTCTGCCATTCACAGTAAAGGAGGGTGATTTGATTGTCTGAGCATCCTATTGTCTGGGTGTTCGCCGCCATGTTGCTTCTGGTGGGCGCACTCCAGCAAATCGGAACCGGCCTGTATTATCTGGGGTGTTTCCGCCGCTACAATCAGGTAATCGACACCCTGGCACGCTGGTTTGATACCGTAGATCCGATCGAAATGACTGAAACGATTCGCAATTTCTTTCTCATCTCGATCGCCCTGACTCTGTTGATTGCTGTGGTCGTCTAAGCGGCACGCAGTAATACATAAACGCAAAAAAGTGAAAGAGGTAATAAAAATGCTGTACTATCGTACCAAAAAGGAAGCCAACAACAAGCCCATGTATATGGGAAAGAGGCGGGACCGCGAAGAGAAGTGGTCGATCTATATCGCAGATGAACTGTTCACTGAGAAAGAAGTGTGCAGGTTGAATCTGAATATGGATTACCTGGAGCCGGTTGAAATTCCGCGTCTTCAGACTCACAAGCAGGGCTGTTTCCGTGTTGCGAATTTCGATGCCACCATCACCAAGGTGGAAGAGAAGCCCCTGGTCGAGCCGCTGTCCAAGGAAGCCACGCGGGAGTTGGTGAAGAAGATGAAAGACCGAGAGCTTTATAAGGCCCGCACCAATCAGATTCCCGATGCCCGTCCTGCAACTATTATGATTCGACTCAAGATGCCGACCCCGAAGCAGGCCGGCGGTGCAAAAGCAGGTGGCGCACAGTCGAGCGGCGCACAGGAGTAATCCGGCGGCGCTACTTATAGCGGCGCACAATACATAACAGTGAATTTTAATCAGATTTATAATAAATGCTTTGCGGTGGCGCTCTGGTAAAAATCGGAGCAACAAACTGCGGAGCCCATGTCGGGCGACTGGTGGTACCGAGGCAGACGTAACCACATCCAATGCATGCGTAGTAAACGCGATAGCATACACACGCAAAAAGAAAAGAGGGAATCAACATGAACACCGCGAAACTGATTGAATCTCTTCCGCCAAGAATTAAAAACCATGTGATCGAGTATCAAGATGTTATCTTGAAGGGTGGTCAGTCGGCAATGCGGGTACTGCTTGATTGTACTTTGTCGCCAGGTCAGAAGGCGCTCCTACAGAATAACAAACATATCATTGGGCTGGAGTGTGTCGCTCAGGACAAATATGCCCCAGAAATCAAGCATTCTTACTTCTATATGGTATGAGCGTCGCTATGTATAATCCACGGATAACGCAGCGGGTAAAAAGGAGGAAGTTGTAACCATGATGGTGCATATTTTGGATCATTCCTATTCCAATCGAACCAAGGGCAAGCCGTGGGCGATTTTCAATCGTTACAATGGTGATGTTTATAGCAGTCGCAAGCGTGCAATGAAAATGCTGAATGAGATGGCAAAATCGGTGAGCGCAGATCCGGAGCGTTATGACGTCGTATTTGATGCTGATGGCGGCAATCTTCATTATCGTTGGAAGAATTTGGACGGCGATGAGTTCGAACACTATATCCAGATCGAATCAAAAGAAGTGAAGTAAGAGCATCAAAAAAGAGGACATAAACATGGAAATTTACATTGTCATGCAAAATGTCAAAGTTAATGACTGTTTTGGTTGGCATGATAACGGAACGAGACCGCTATCTGCTCATCGTAGTTTTGACGTGGCATTTGATACTATCTTCAAAGAATATTGTTCTATCAGAAAGAAAGAAAACGTTTCGGATGTGAATTACAAAGACGGCGATGAAGCTAGTCTTGAGTATACTTTTACAGACCCTATGTTTGGAGTTCAATACAAATTCGAACAGTGGGTTAGTTGTGTTGAGTTAAAAGACGAGGAGGCTCTGCAGCATGGGTGACTATGCAGACGCTGGCTATCAGCTCCAGCATTACAAGATCACATTCTATGCCGACAATAATGGCAAAATCCCGCTCAAGGTGGTTCGCCGTGCATTCGCCAGTTACGATTGTGCCAAGAAGTGGGAAGCTAATGTGATGTATCGAACCCCTGAATATAACAGTGTCACGATCGAAATGGAATGAAAGGAGGCGGCGCAGTATGTTCGTTTGGGGAATTTTTATGTCCCATGAAGACCGTGACGAAACTATTCACGACGACAAGTTTCATTACGATCTTTTTGCTACTGAAGAACGAGCACTTGAGTATCTTAAAGAACAAGAAAAATGGTGGCATAACATCTACAATGATCCTTGTATCACAGATGCGGCTAAGAAGGAAATCTTTGGTGGTAAAAAGCCAGACGAATCCATTCGCTTATTCAAAGAGCCTGCCGAAATCTGCGGCGAAGAAGATGTATGGGTTCTTACTCGCGATTACATTTCCTCAACTGGAGCCGAAATGCGCGAAAGAATCATGGCAAAAGAACTATCAGTAAAAGAATAAGGGGGCAAACGTAGCAATGATTCTCAACATGACTGAACTTCCCATTATGAACTGGTCGCCGGAGCAGCTCGAAGCAGCCCGCAAGCTCTGCACGGATGGTATTTTACAGGACTGGGAGCTTCCTACGATTACGCCCAGCGACGCATCAATCAAAGTGAAAGACGCGGCGTGGCAGACGGCTGAATGTATCGAGTCCATTCATCCCGATGCAGTCATCATTCAGGGTGAACCTGTTTTCGTGGCTACATTTGTGAATGATTACTGTGTTTCGCAGTGTTACTCTCCTTGCTACGCTGATGGCAAGTTCGTGCAGTTCAGGAGATTCTGATATGTGTCAAAAATGCAGTTGGACATTAAATAACCATATTCTCTGGAACAGTAAGGGAAAATGGCTGTTCACATCAAAGAAAAATTATCTAGCAGAAGACATTGATATGAGTCTGGTTGAAAATTTTGGCACTGATTATACTGCTGCATTACTTAGTATTATTGATAAGCACGGATTCGATGTATTCAATGATACCTGCGTTATGAGTGGTAATACGCCACAGGTATAAGTGCCGTTGGCGCAGAAAGGAGGTTCCGCAAGATGTCTGACTGGAAACTCGGTAAGGATATGATTCCCAGCGATACGATTCTTGACCCTGTCACATTCGATGACTTGATCCTGGCTTTGAAATGCAACTGTGAGCGCATCACGCCGGATGCGGTCATTATTCAGGCGACGGAGATTATCAATCAGCGGCTGGAAGATTGGAAGTATCTGCTCGAAAATAACATGGAAGAAATCATTGCGCTGGCAACGGATGAACCGCTTGAAGACGCTGGCCACGATGATATCACACTCGAAGAGTAACAAGTAAGGAGGCAACGCAGCGATGACCATCAGTGAAGCAACAGGAATCCATCAATGCAACATCGATAAGGCCACTGGCAAAACACTCAGTCATCGTGAGCGCTTCACTCGCTACATCGATTATCTGGGCGGTCTGGATGCGGTCAAACCGTACATCCCGTTCGAGCTTGACTATCTGATTCCGAAGTACAAAAATGATCGCCTGTTCAATAACACACCGATTTCGACCTGGGACAATGCGGCTGGATTTCACCGTCTCGGGTCCGATGTAATTCCTACATACGGCGGACTCTGGAACCTGTATCGCCAGCACGGAATCAATGCGGCAAGTTGTGCAACTGGTGTCTGTATTTTGAAAGAAGCGGCCGCGATTCTGTGTGAACGAGCGGCGCAATAAGAGGAGTGTTAATTTGTATACGATCAAAGTAACATATCGTGCAGCAATCGCAACAAGCACGCGGCTCGATTATAAGAAGGCTACTTACCAGTTCGAATCTGTGCCGAATGATGTGGTTGATACGCTGTGTGCTGCCATTGATACAGAGTATAAGAAGCGATCAAAAGAACAGCATGGTGTGATGATTCACCTTGAAACGGCGCTTGAGACCATGGAGCGATTCAGAAAGCGCATGTACGTGCCGAACTCCATCGAGAGCGTCGAGATCGTTGACGCAGAAGAAAATGGCGACTAATCAACGCCTGTTAGTTGTTGAGCAAAACCCCAAACGGTTGTATAATAAAAAGGAGCGTAACAGTATGAAGTCAGTACAGATTACATACGATGCAAAAGTTAAGATCGGAACCAGCTATGAGCGCGGCGAAGCATGTACGCAGCTCGATTTCCTTGACGATAAGGTTGTGGAGAGCCTGATCGCTGATGTGAATGCGGCACCTGCTGAACAGAGTTCGCACTGGTTCGATCTGCTTCAGACGCTTACCTTTATGAACATGCTGCAAGGACGAATCTTCATTCCGACTTCAATCAAGATGATTCAGGTCGTTGCTGAGATTCCGAATTGTTGAAAACTCACTTGTTCAAAATGTTGAAAACTTAATCACTGATTCATTCTTTCGCTTGCAACAATAATTCATTCCTAATTCGAACTCAAACTCAATTACGCAATCGCCAATTAACAAGCGACGCGAAAATAAAATTGATGGTTATGTAGTAAGGGATTATAGGGATAAGAGTAGTTTGTAAGGAGAGAGAAGACCATTCCGGGAAAGAAGTAGAAGGAAGTCTTGGCGGCGAAGATGCTCAAAACGAGAGGAGAAAATTTTAATGGCTAATCTGACTATGGGTGTTCACGAGTTCAAACCGAGCGAGCTGGTCAAGCTGATCAAACAGTACGATTGCTTTATGATCTCGCAAGGCGGCAAGTCGTTTTTACAGATCCGGGTGCCATCCAGGTGGGTCAAACTGGAGACGGGAACCGATGGCGTAAGCTACATTACCTGCCGCAATAAGCGCAAGCGGGACGGTCATCTGTTCGAAATCTACGGTAATAAGTTTGTTTTCGACGTTGACCATAACAGCGGGCGACTGAGCGGCCACCTCAAGACGGATCTCGATGAGGCCGATTATTACGTTGTCATGTGGGGCAGCACCGATGTCCCTACGGACGATGACGAGTAAGGAGAATTCAATGCGATTTCGTAAGTTTTTCATGGCAATTGTACTGGCTGCTGCACTGATGCTGACTGGATGCGGCGGAAAATCTGAGCCGGACGAAAATCTTCACCGGGTCAAGTATGCCAAGATCTACAACCCTGATGGCACGCTGTTGACTGAAGGAGAGTATGAATCCTGCTACTACGGCAACCAGGTCGTTACGATTGAAATCAACGGTGTCGAGTATCAAACCGCCTATGTCAATGTCGTCACGATGTGGTGGTATGAGTAAGCCCAACAGAAGAAAGGAGCGATAAATCGTGGAAGAAATCATAATGAAAGCCATTCCTGAGCATGGCGGCGTTTCGATGTCCCGGGCTGAACAGGAGACCATCATCACCATTGGAGCTCTGGATAAGACGGCCGATGTGTGCACCAACGATCCTGTTTACTGGCGCAAGCTTGATGCCATGTGCGAGAAACATCCTGACGAGTACAAGCTCACTAAGATCCACCGCACGAAAGACGGGCTGATCTTGTGTAAGTGGTATTCGGTGCCGCGTAAGCTGGTTCGGTTCGGAACGCCGACAGCGCCTCGCGAACTGACCGATGAACAGCGTGCAGAACTTCGTGAGCGAATGAAAAAAGTACAAGCGGCTCGACAGAATAAGGCCAGCATCAATTCTCAGCCGAATTCATAAAGAGTTTGACTGTATTCTAAACATACATCATGGTTCGGTAATGAAATTACTCTACTGAGATGTGTTAGGTGTTTTTGCCTTGTAATTCTACTAGAGAAAACAGCAAGGTTTGAATCAGGAGGTGAATGATATGAACGCAATGCCCTTCGACGATTCCGCATAGCGCAAGCAGAGTCGCCGCAAAAACAGATTGAGATGAATAGCAAGTCGAAAGGTTTGCACGTTTAGGCCAAGCCAAACGGAACGAATTGTTAGAGCGAGATACCCCACCCGTGGCTGCCGCTGGAGGACCGTGAGCCCAGCAGGTAACCCAACAGGGAGGAACTTACGGCACTTACGATAGAGCCCAAAACAGAATACAGCGATAATGCGTCACTCCAAAATCCCGAACTGCGCTCGCAGCTCATCCGCAGCTCATCAACGCTGCCGGCTGCAGCGATCGCATGTGAGGCACAGGACTCCACAGATATTTAGATCTCAATTTGAAACAAAAGTACATAATCGAATAAGAAAGTGAGTTGAAAACTATGTTGAAAACCGGTCCTCCCATGTGAGGAATCCCGTATTTTACGAGCAGATTTGTGATGAATTGTTATCTGGTTTTACCATGATAGCACGTTTAGGCCAAGCCGAACGGAACGAATTGTTAGACTGAGGGGACACCCCCGAGGAAGGCGGAAGACGCGTCGACTGCAGGTACCAGACATCGCTGGCCACACCAAACGGTGTCATCAGGGGGTCAAATGAGCCTCATAACACCCCAACCGACGCATCCAACAACCACATTTGGGCCACAACCCCTGGTTCATGAAAGATCACCATCTCCAGCTAGTAGCTTCAGACAGATTTAGATCACAAATCGCCTATATTATAATAATGAAGGTTGTGATAAGAGCGACAAATACAAACAAAATGTAATGCTGTCATTTGTGAATATTTTCCAATTGACAACGATACGTTTTTGTGTAATACTTGTTTCAAGCGAAACACACTTTACAATACCAAACGAAAAGGATGAGGTAAAAAATGAATGCGAATGTAGTAATGCAAGTAGCCACCACCAAGCAGTTCGGTGACATGGAGATTCAGGTCTATGAGAATCCGGCTGTCGATCACACCAGAGCTCAGGATGATTTCTATATGACCCGTGAGCAGATTGGAACGGCGTTGGGATATA